>Ga0209491_10000011_pt1 | contig 284859 bp, 269 predicted proteins | sample BON02_FD_187213 | JGI IMG/M metagenome (GOLD analysis project Ga0209491, IMG submission 187213) | Freshwater microbial communities from Lake Bonney liftoff mats and glacier meltwater in Antarctica - BON-02 (SPAdes) (version 2) | ecosystem: Environmental > Aquatic > Freshwater > Ice > Glacier... | reverse complement strand
CGTCAGGCATCTCGGAATTATCGGCGTCTGGCCCGTCAGGTTCGGCGGATCACGCGTATTCGGACAACCGTCAATTGCTCGATATGTTCTTGGTTGGGATCCGCAGATTTCGACTCGCCACTTCTGCCGGAGTTCGCAATATTCCTAATGACTTCTGGCGCCCTCTGATGCGCGCTGGCGTGAAATGGCTTTTGGCGCCTGTGCCTCAAGCTGCTGCGCTGCCTTGGACAAGCCCGCAAACACCGAGTCGACCACCTTCTGTGAAAACCCAACCGGGATTTGCCGTTGCACCTGCTCGATGGCCGAGGGTGTCTTCTCGATGAGCTCGCGCACAAGCTCCTCAGCATCTGCGCCGTAACCCACCCGCTTTGCGGTGCTGCTGAAGTGCCGGCGCAATATGGTGTGCATCTGATAGTGACGATTCTTGCCGTGTAGTGCCATGGCCAGCTTGATTTCCTGGTCAGCCCATTGGTTAGGCCCCGCTCCCATGACAGGGTAGGCCGACATCACATCGTATAGGGGCGTGAGGTGAAATCGGCTCGCGGCGCCAGCAAGCAACTGGATGGAGAAGTTCTTGGCGTGACCATCAGGCGCGCGCAGCATCCAAAAAAGGATTTGTGAGGCCATGACGGTACGCATGTCCTCCTGCGCTTTCGCTGACTGCTGCAGGATGGGGAAAATTTGCTTTAGCCCAGGGCCGCCTTCGCTTTCGTACTTGCGCAAGGGAGATGTTCCCGTTGCTTGGCAGAAGTCCTCTTGCACCAGGCGCAGCAGAGTCTCGCCCGAGGCCGAGAGCCGTCGGTCAAAGCGCTCGACATTGAGCACACGCTGCTGTCCGAAGGTGGCGATTTCCACATTCGTCGTCGGCAGTCCGTAGGCCTGAATCAGTTTCATGCACAACCACTCGTTGTCCACTGAGGTGCTGAAGTCCGCGCGACGCCCTCCCACCATGCCAATGGGTAGCTTGAAAATATGGGTGGTCGGTGTAGTGCCCCGAGGCTTGAGCCACTTGCCCCCCCACCGCAGATAAGCGTCCTTTTCCTGGGCTCCGGCAAGTGAGATGCGGAAGTCGTCTTCAGAGTCCGGGCTGACGCCAAAGTGCTCAGGCGATACAACATCGAGCAAATGGCGCTCAATATCCTCCTCGGACATCTCGACGCCGTCGATCATGTCCAGGCCCACTGGGTCCTCATCTTCCGCGAGCAACTGAATAGCGCCGACGCAGTCGCGCCCGATGGCGCGCAGCAAATCGAACGGCTCAAGCGAGCCCGTCTTGAACCGCAGGGCTACGCGTTTTCTGATGTCAGTGCTATCTGGCAGCAAATTGTCGAAGTAGTTGGCAACGCTGTCGCCCTTGATGGGTTCGCCATGCATGTTGAAGGGAAGGGACAGCGATAGCGGGCGGCCCAGTTCAGAGTCCTGCCAAGCGCGCTCGTACTGCAGTTCCATATCCCCGCGCGTGGGCGTCGTCCAGCGGCCCACGCACTGGCCGTTGGCCCAAAGAACAAGTGTTTGACCCTGAGATTTGCGCCTCATGTCACCACTCGACTTTCGTGTCGGAGTCGGTCAATGTGCTGCGCTCACCGAGATGCAGCGCCATCCCGACGACAGAGCACCAGGCAAGAAGCTGCTTGAAACTTATCTCATCGGGGTGCAGTTCCAGGTACGAGACGCGGTTTTGGCTAAGCCCCAGCCGACTGGCTACTGATGCCTGGCTCAGCTTGTGCCTGTTCCGGGCAGCCTTGAGCAACTGGCCCAGCTGCAAGGCGGTGACCAAGGGTTGCGCAGCAAGCTGGACCCGTGCCTGCACGCCCGAGCGGGCGCTAGGTTGGACTTTTGGGGCGGAAGTCATGGAAATAAGTCAAAAATAGCTGTTATTCAGCTAAGTGAAATTTAGCTGCAATGCGGATATATGTCAATTAGCCGGTATCGGGCTAACAGCTGATTGGCTGATATGCGAGCAACCGGACCTATATTTCCCAAGGGTTCTGATGCGTTCTTTGCTCGTCCCTGGGGCCTGGACAGCCACCATACGCCCTCTGCACAGAAACACGCCTTGCAAACGGACAAGCCTGTCGGGGTTTACACCAGGGCTTACGGACGGCACTCCTGGCGGCGGACGTGTCGCCATTTTGTCCGCCAATCCAGAGCCAAAAGAGGATTTACCCTTGTGAAAGCCGCATGAGCGCTGGTGTACCGACATGATGATGAATCATGGGTGTATGGCCCTCGTATTTTTCTACGGGTCGGTTGGAATCGTTCATTTGCGATGTGCGGCAGAAGTAGGTCTGGGCCTGCTTTGCCACAAAGTCAGGCGCGCGAAATCGATTGCGGTAGCCTGTGTGAATGCCTTAAACGGGTTGGCGAATCAGGCTTTCCGCCGGAATTCCCAACCCCGTGTGCAAGCGCCAGACCATGGCCAGGGTCAGGGGCCGTTTTCGGTTGAGTACCTCGTACACCCTGTTGAGTTGGCCAATCATGGGCTCCAGATCTTTCGGTTTGAGTCCTTGTTGATCCATCCGAAATTTGATGGCCTCCACCGGATCGGGCAAATCCATCGGGAAGGTTCTTTGTTCATAGGAAGCCACCAGCGTGGACAGGATGTCCAGGCGGTCGCCTTCCGGTGTACCCAGCGCGGGATCCGATTCCATCAAGATCGCGATTTCCTTCAACGCGGCCTTGCAATCCTTGTTGGTGCGGACTGGTTTGATTTCCATTGTCTGGCTCCTTCAACGCAACTCGACTGTTTCGGCATCGACCGCGTCATATTGCCTGTGTGTGCCAATGAACTTGACGTAGACGACCCCGACGTTGTACGCCACCGCAACGATCAATCGGTAGTCGTTGCCCTTGATGTTGAATACAACGCGACGATTCTTCAGAATGCTGGCACTCGCGTAGCGCATCTTGATCTCCGAGGGCTGCTTCCAAGTGGCCTTGCTGACCTCGTCGTGCCAGGCCAACAGGGGTTGTTCCGCATCAGGGTGCTTGGCCCAGAACGTCTTCAGACTCTTGATCGCTATTACGCGCATCCCCGATTGTAGTCCCAACGTGGGACTGGTCTGGGTTGACCTGACGCATCGTTGTCAAGCCGTCGATTGACGCTTTCGGCATGCATCTCGTGAGCATCTCCAGTTCGACGGCCCTGACACTTGGAAGTTGAGTTCCGGCGTGGAATTAACTCCATGGGTGACGGGCACTGGATGGGGACTGGACGGCAAACTTTTCAGCCGCTATCACTCAGCTACCAATGAAACGGCGCCAATATCAAGTCGCCCTTTGGTACTGCTGCACCATGGGGGTGTGGGCGGAGAGGTCGGGCTCGGCGGAGGCAGTTGGTGGATTGTCATTTTTCATCAATGACTTGCGTGATCATCGACGGGCAGCATATAAGTCAGCCGTCAGATATGTTGAAATTATCGCGGCGTGACGTATGGCTGGCCATCGAGGGTGAAAATCCTTGGGTGACAGTCGCTTGCGTGCGTATGCAGTCTCCGAATCGACTGATTCCATTGTCAGAGGCTTCCAAGATTCCCTTTGTAGAGTGGACAGGATGCGGACTCAAGACGAAGGTATTGAGTCTTGCTTCTACATCATCCGCCGAGCTTCAGATCGTCCGGCTCGCGCGCCGCAGGGTCTTGCCACTCCAAACCGTCGCCTATTCCCTGCGCATCGAGTCCGACATATGTTGGCCAACTTGCCAACACAGGCATCTGTTGGCATAATTGCCAACATGAAGGCCGAGCTGATCACGCGCTTCAAGAGCGTTGCCGAGGATGGCGGGGTGATGGAGTTGGTCGTCTGGCGCGTGCCGCAACCAGTTCCGCCCACCGAACATGGCTATAAGTACCGTGCGGTCTACGCCGTGGACGGTGTACGTGTGGTTGGATTCGACAACGAACGCGGAAAAGGCGACCACCGCCATCTGCATGGGCGGGAGTTGCCATACACCTTCACCACGGTCGATGGGTTGGTGGAAGATTTCATCGCTGCAGTGGATGCGGCAAGGAGAGTGCCATGACGACAACACGACGTACGCTTACTATCACCTTGTCGCCCGATTGGCGTGCCGCCTTGCGGCGAGCGGGCAAGGCGGCTCAGGCCAACAGATACCAGGGCGAGACGCTGAATTTCGAGAGTCCGGGCGCATTCTTCGGCAGGCTTACCGAACGTCGCTGGGCCTTGGTTGCTGCCTTGCAGGGGCAGGGCGCGATGGCGGTGCGTGAACTGGCCCGGCGGGCCGGCCGCGACGTCAAGCGTGTCCACGAAGATGTCCAGGTGCTGGCCGAGCTGGGATTGGTCGAGCGCGATGATGCTGGCGGTGTGTTGTGCCCATATGCCGATGTGCATATCGACATGCATGTCCATCGCGAAAGCGTCGCAGCATGAGCTGGAAGTTGGGCTGGACGGCGATGTGGGCTCGTCACGACGCGAGCTATATGATTCGTTCAAGGCTCGCGGCGCCCTCACCCTGTGCGCAGACTGTGTCGACTATTGGACGTGCAGCAGCCCGTCGTCCAGCAGCGCCAGCGGAACCGTTTGGGCTTGCGTCTGGTCCCGTCCTCTTTTCAAGGTGTCACGGTCTTGCTGGGCCGCCAACCACTGTTTAAAACTCACAAATACTATCGGCGAAACGGTTCGCACCCGCGCCATCTTGCCGGTCGCTCCACATGACTACGTGTTCGAATGGCGGAGCTTCGGTCAGGACCTGCGCACGAGTGGCCTGCACGGGCCACATGTCCTCGTCGACGTCGGAGAGTCTGAATGGATGCGGGTCGCCGACCTGAGGAATCCTGCGCTGGAATGTCGAGTCCACCTCTTGCAGGATTTTCAGTAGATTCGCCGGCGGAAAAGCTGCATCAATACTGGTGTACCGGAGTCATGCTGCACCATGGGTGTATGGGCAAAGAGGTCGGTCGTCACTTCAAATTCCACTCATCACTGCATTCATCGCGGCAACAATTTCGCTAGCAAACCGTTTTACCGATTGCACATCGGTTTTCAACAAACTTTTTGGTATGGGTGCGGCTTCGAACGGAAGCAGCATCAGCTGCAGTCCCTGCACCTGAAACACCGGGCACAAGCTACGGGGCACGTCACTCGACGCCAATTGTGAAATGGCCAGTGGAACCACCATCCTGGTTGCAAGGCTGCCCAGCAGGTCACTTTGTATATCGACGACGAAAGGATATTGCTCGCGCATCCTCGAACTTGGGTTGCGGTAGACGTCGAACTGCATTTACCAGACCCGCAAGTCGTCGCACCAGAGACCGTGTTTTTCTAATCGCGCGTTCTGTTCTTCGATCCAGGCTTTGTGGGTCTGATCGAACAGCTTCTTTTGTTGTTTCAGAGACTTGCTCTGGCCGCTCGAACTGAGCGCATCGAATTGATCTGCCGACAGAATAACCGTGTCGATCCGCCCATCCTTTTCGACAAATACGGGCTCAGTCTTGGCGTGGGTGCACTCCACCCTGCGCGCCCCATTCATCCTGCAGCAACTGCAGCATGTCGTCGGCCGACATTTTGGTGGCCATGTCTGTGCCTTCGAGCAAGCTGTCGGCCAGGGCGCGCTTGGTTTTGTGCAGATCGACGATTTTTTCCTCGATGGTGTCTTTGGCCACCAGCCGGTAAATGGTGACCGGGCGGGTCTGGCCGATGCGGTGGGCACGGTCGGAGGCCTGGTCTTCCACGGCCGGGTTCCACCAGGGGTCCATGTGGATCACATAGTCGGCCGCCGTCAGGTTCAGGCCGGTGCCGCCGGCTTTCAGGCTGATCAGGAAGACATCGCCCTCGCCGGCCTGAAACGCATTCACCCGGGCCTGGCGCTCATGCATGGGGGTGGAGCCGTCCAGGTATTGGTAACGCACGCCACGCTTATCAAGCTCCTGGCGAATCAGACTCAGGTGATCGACAAACTGGCTGAACACCAACGCTTTGTGGTGGTTGTCCAGCAACTCGTCGAGGAGCTCGCCAAAGGCCGCCAGTTTGCTGCTGGGCAGGCCCAGCGCCGGTGCCACCAGTTGCGGGTTGCAGCAGGCTCGGCGTAGTTTCATGATCTCGGCCAGTATCTGGATGTACTGCTGGCCCCCACCGGCCTGGGTGTCGGCCAAACGCGCCAGCGCCTCGCGCCGCAGCGCTTCATACAAGGCGGCTTCTTCAGCGGAGAGTTCAACCAGTCGCAGAATTTCGGTGCGAGACGGCAGCTCGGACAGCACCTGCGACTTGGTGCGCCGCAGCATGAAGGGCGCAATCAGCTTGCGCAGCCGGTTGCGCGCGCCGGCGTCTTGCTGGCGTTCGATGGGGCCGGCGTAACGTTCGTTGAAATGGTCCAGCGAGCCGAGCAGTCCGGGGTTGATGAAGCGAAACAGGTTCCATAACTCGCCCAGATGGTTTTCCACAGGCGTGCCGGAGCAGATCATGCGGAAGTCCCCCTTGAGCGCCATGGCGGCCTGCGAGCGCTTGGTCTGATGGTTCTTGATGGCCTGTGCTTCGTCGAGCACGATGGTGTGCCACTGCACTTCTGAGAAATGCGCAATCTCCTGCTGCAGCAAGCCATAACTGGCAATCACCAGATCGAAGGGCTGCAGATCGGACAGTGTTTTTTGCCGGTCGCCACTGCCAAACACCATCACCTTCAGGGTGGGCGCAAAACGCGCGCACTCACTCAGCCAGTTCAGGCAGACCGAGGTCGGTGCCACCACCAGCGCTGGCCCTTGCGGTGCGCGCTCCAGCAGCAGCGCCAGGGCCTGCACGGTTTTGCCCAGGCCCATGTCATCGGCCAGGCAAGCCCCCACGCCCCAGTGGGCCAGGCGGCTGAGCCACTGGAAACCGCTGTGCTGGTAGTCGCGCAAGTCGGCCAGCAAGGTGCTGGGCAACACGCTTTGCAAGCTGTCGAGCGCGCGCAGGCGCTCCAGGTGTTCTTTCCAGAATTTGTCGACCTTGAGTTTGCCCGCTTCGTCGGCCAGCTCTTGCAAGGCGCCGGCCGCCAGTCTATGCACCCGCAGCCCCTTGCCACCGCGCTCGGTGTAGGCCTGCAGTTCGCTCAGGCGGCGCCGAAACGCGTCTGTCAGGGCCAAGAACTGGTTGCCGCCGAGATGGATGAAACGTCCGCGCGCGCTCGCCGTGAGTTCCAGCAACTTGCCTAGATCCATGATCTGCTGCTCGTCCACTTTCAGCTCACCGGTAACCGTGAACCAGTCAACATCGCGCTTGATCGCCACCGAAAACTGCTTGCTACCCAGCTCCCGGCTGAGCTTGAACTTTTCCCCCTCCGGCCAGGCGATCAGCACCTGCTCGGCCTGCGCCTGCAATTGCAGCAGCAGTTCCAGGCAAGCCTCGGTCTCGTCCACCAGGCGCTCACCATGGGCCTCGACTGCATCGCGCAAGACCGGGCAGGCTGCCACCAGTGCAAGGGCGGCGCTCACCTCCTGAGCCAGTTGGCGGCGGGCCTGCATCGGCTTGCCGGCGATCTCGGCAATCACACTGTCGGCGCCCGCACCGGGCGCATAGTAGGGGCCTTCCGTGGCAAAGGGGCGCATCAGAAGCGTCACCCGCAAGCCATCACCATCGGGCATCAGGTGCACATGCAGGCGACTGTCAGCCTGCACCTGTTCCAGGTTGGCGGGCAAAACGTCCAGGTCTGACTGAATCGTGATGAGTGAGGATATGGAGCGAATCGCCGCCAGCACCTGCTCTTTGGCGCGCACTGGCACCCGCAGCGACTCACCCAGAATGTTGCCTATGTGGCGGTGCTCTTCGGTGACCTCGATCACGCGCAAGCGGGTCGGGGTTTCCTTGCTCACCACTACCGACTCGCGTCCAATCGGCGGCTGCAGGCGAAGCGTGAGGGTGTCGGTATCGGTCTTTTTGATCTCCAACTCCAACTCACCGCGTACGATCTCGACCCGCACCCCCGCGGAGTCCATCCAGAACACCAAGGGGTGCCCTATCAGACCGGCCAAGGCGTGGTCGCCGTCGAGCTCATACGTCACGCCTCCGTAGTAGCCTTGATGCTCCGGTTTGATCATGGCGCAGACCTTACGATCCTGCGGGGTCAGGTAGTCCAGCGAGTCGGCTTCTTCAAGCAAGCGCTTGAGGGCCACGGCCCGGCCCCCGCTCCAACCGGCCTTGCCCTTGCGCTTTTGCTCACGCGGGTGCAGCAATGCACCGTTTTCCACAAGGAGCAATTCCCAAATGAGCCGGGATTGCGCCGCACCCCTTGTATCTGCCACATCCCCCGAGGGGCTCAGCTTGGCCAGTGCCGCCAATTGGCGCTGCCAGGGTTCTTGTCGCTCAAACCAGTCGCGCAAAGACCTCAGACCCAATTTCTGGCGCAGTTGCGCGGCGCGGCCCAGAAATACCGAATGACCCGGCTTACTCATCTGGTTGCTGGTGGACCCCAGCAACTCTGCCGCTTGCACCGCGATGAAATGGAAACCCGCCGCCTCGGCTTTCATGCCCAGTTCGGCCAGCGACTCGTCTTGCAACAGGTTCCGTGGTGCGCCGACCCAGTCGTCGATCAAATGGGCCAGCAGTTGGCCCACAGGCTCTGTTGGTGTCGGTTGACTATCGCGGTCAATGACCTTGCGTGTACCCCTATCGACACCGCTGAAGAAGTGCAAGCGGCTGAAGACCGACGAGTTGGCGCCCGAGGTGCGCAAGCCTTGATCAATGTAGCTTTGCGCCCTCTTTTTCAGCTTCTCGTCGCCGCTGCGCAGCAAGGCCAGCACATGCAGGTAACCACAAAAGCCGCTAAAAATCGCCTGGCGTTTGCCGCTTGCGGAACGCAGTGTTTTCAGCGCCGCCTCAAAACCCGTGATGGCGCCAGCCAGATCGCCCTTGAGCAGCCAGGCGGCACTGCGAATGAACTGCGCACTGGCATCTTCGCGCGCGCCCACCAGTTCAATCGCTTGATCAAAGCGGCCACACAGCAGGCAATGTTCGGCGTAGACCGACATAAAAGGCAATGCATGGGTTTTTGAGGCGCCAAGCAAGCGCTGCACCGCCTGCGCCAGGGGGGCCGTCGGAGCCAGCTGATGCAAGGCATCGCGCAACAGGAACGACAGCACTTCTTCTTGCGCCTGGGGCAGCAGAAAGGCCAAAAATTCAGGGTCAAACGGTCGCCCGAAGAGTTCGATGTAAGGGTGCTGATCGTGGGTATAGATGATTTCGAAAAAAGACGACAAGCAGCGGTGCACCTCCACCATTTCCCGTTGCCGCAAAAAGGCCATGCGCAGCATCACGCGGGCGTTATGTGCATTGGTGGGATAGGAGCGCCCGATGGAAAAATTCACCCGATCCACTGCGTCAACGGCATCACAGATCTTGTTGAAAGTGCCGTCCGCCATGGCGCCTCTGAGTGCGTTGACCTGCACGGCGCTGGCGCAGCGGAATTCACCTACCGCGGTGTTGCCCACCAGGCCCACCCGTATCAGCGCAGACAAAACGTTGTCGATGGAGGCATTGGTGTAGGCAATGCCGGCCTGCGAGCGAAAGCCCCCCTGGCGCAAATACTCCACCAGGCGACTTTTGCCGGGCGCTAACCCGACCAGGGCCAAGGTGGCCAATACCAGTTTTTCAGCGGCGGAGCGCTCGCAAAAGCGGTCAATCAAGTCAGATGGATTCATGTTGTTCGTTCATGGGTTCAGGCTATAACGGATCGGAATTCCAAGCGGAATTCCAAACGCATGGGACCAAATATCACACCGCAACGCGGGCTAACGCGGCGTGTCATCGAGGCCGCGTTCTGGCTGTGCTCTTGCATGACCTTTGCCATTCTCATGAGCAGTTCCGTCTCCGGTTGGGTTGGATGCTGGTTCTTCTGGATTTCACCCGCTATCTTCTGCCATGCCGGCATCAGATTTTTGGCCATGGTTTGAAATTTCTTGAGAACTGGCTTCAAGCCAAAGCAACCGTGACGCTAGCCGGAATTATCGACGTACGATCAATTGCAAGCGGCACCACCATCCTGGTTGCAAGGCTACCCCGCAAGTCACTTTGAACATCGACAACAAACGGGTACTGCTCGCGCGTCTTCGGACTTGGGTTGGGGCAGACGTCGAACTGCATTTACCAGACCCGCAGGTCGTCGCAGCACAGACCGTGCTTCTCGACCCGCGCATTTTGTTCGTCGATCCAGGCTTTGTGTGTCTGATCGAACGCCTTCTTTTGTTGTTTCAACGACTTGCCCTGGCCGCTCGCGCGGAGCGTGTCGAATTGATCTGCCGACAGAATGACAGTGTCGATTCGCCCGTCCTTCTCGACGAATTCCTTCTCTTCCCTCTTGAGAGCTTCAGAGTTTGTGTTTTTTGACAACAACTTAGCAACTCGCGAGTGCCGAGTTCACCCGGAATTTTGACGTCACGAAGACAATCGAAATAGCTCGTAGCGCTCAGCATCCTGCCGCTCGGCGATGAATATCGCCAGGATATTGGTATCTGAGCAATTCAAGAGAAATGCGGGCAGGCATTGGCGCATCGCAGTGGCGACAACCAACTCGGACGGTGGAATGCCAGGGCGAATGGTGCGCAGCCAGGAGCCAAATGAGCTCCACACGAGTGCGGAGAAGGCCACCGACAGGTAATGAAGCAAGCCCTGACAGATCACACCGGCTTGAATGCATACGTGATACGCATGGGTCTTGCGTTTGACGGCGTCGCGGTAGTCCCGGTACCAGGCCAGAGTCAGCATCTACGCCGATATGGGCTTTCATTCCGAAGTGCCACTGGTTACCCTTCTTGACTTGGTGCATCTGCGGATCACGCTCACCGTCCTTGTTCTTGGTGGAGCTCGGTGCCGCAATCAGCGTGGCATCGACCACCGTGCCGGCCTTGAGCAACAGACCTTGCGCGCTAAGCTTGTCGTTGATGATTTGCAGGATGCGTGGGCTCAAATCATGTTCTTCCAGCAGGTGGCGTGGACTTGGGGTTTTGCCAAAGCGCATAAAGCTCACCCGGTCAGGAATTCTGTTGGTGCCGCTCAGGCCCACGAACTCCCGGTAGATAGACATCTCAAACAAAGCTTCTTCAGCACAAGGTCGGACAGCCCGAACCATTGCTGCAAGCAGTGGATGCGCAGCATCATCTGCAGATCAAACGGCGGGCGTCCTGTCTTGGCCAAGGGTGCGTGCCCCGCTATCAGCGTCACCAGTTCCACCCACGGCATCACCAACGACATCTCATCGAGCAGCACCTCTTTGCGAGTGCGCCGGGTGCTCAACTTCAGGCCAAGGTCTTGTTGTTTCATGCCGCTATTGTTTGCCAAACGCGCCTCTCAGACCATCGGGGTTTGTGAGGAGTTTTGAACATGATCCCTAGGCCCAGGCTCTGATTCAGTCCAGCGTCTGGCGCTGCAAAAAGCCTTCCACCGTATCGGCGAATTGGTGCGGCCACTGGTCGGGCAGCGGCACGCCGGCGCCCTGGATCTCGACCAAGGTGCTGCCGGCAATCGCCTGCGCCACCTTGGGCGCCGAGCCATAGGCATGCGGGTCTTCGGTGGCGGCCATCACCAGTGTCGGGCAACTGACCAGGCCGATACGCCGTTCCATTTCGTAGCCGTTGACGACGCGGTGCCCGCCCGCGGCCAGTTCGCCCGCCTTGAGCGCGTCACACATGAAGCGCTCCAACAGCGCGATGTCACCGGCCGGGTAAAACGGCTGGCGGCGCTGCCACAACTCGGTCAGGTGGCTACCGTCGGCGCGATGTTCAACGTCGTCGATGACGCGTTTGCCCTGGTGGTCGAGCCGCCGCTGGGCGGTAATGAATGGGCATGACGACAGACCCAGCGCAGCCACGCGATAGGGCGCTGTCGCCGCGACTTCCATCGCGACCACGGCGCCTGTGTGGTGGCCAACCACGGCGAATCGGGTGATGTCCAGCGCGTCCATCAGGTCCAGTGCACCCTGTGCCCACCGCGTGATCGTGTTTTCGTTCGCAGGCAGCGCTTGCGAGTCGCCGAACCCCAGTGTGTCCATCGCGATGGCACGGTAGTTACGGCCTAGCAGCGGCAATACGTCGCGGAACTCGTCCCACGAGCGCGGTGTCTGGTGCAGCAGCAGCACCGGGAATCCCGTGCCGGCGCTGGCCATGTGAATGCGGCCGGAACGGGTGGCGACAAATGTGCGCTCGATGCCATTGGATTGCGAAGGGGTCTGCGGGGTGCTTGCCATGTCGGGCTTCTCCGGGGGGGGGTGTACAGGGTAATGGCCGGTCGCGACCTGTTGAGTTAGGACGCGGCGATGTCGAGGACGACGCGTCCCCGGGTGATCTGCCCGGTTTCAAGCGCGGCATGGGCGCGCGCGGCGTCGGCCAGCGCAAAGCTGGCGGCCACGCGTGGCTGCAGCACGCCCCGGCTGGCGAGGTCGACCACCGCCTGCAGCACATGGCGCGAATCGGTGATCAGCGCGCGACTGGTGCGCACACCGTATTGCTCCGTCAGATCGGTGATCGGTGCCGCGGTCAGGTACACCAGATGCCCTTCCTTGCGCAAAACGGGATAGGAGCGTGCATGGGTTTCGCCGCCGATCAGGTCGAACACGACATCCTGATTGCGCAGGTCACCGAAATCCTCTGCGCCGTCGTAGGCGATCGCGCAGCTGGCGCCCAGACCCCGCACATAGTCGCAGTTGGCGTCGCGGCAGGTGGCCGTTACGTCGGCGCCCAGATGTCGGCACAGCTGGATCATCTGGCTTCCGACGGCGCCGGCGCCACCGTGCACCAGCACGCGCATTCCAGCTTGTATTTTTGCGGTCTCCATGACCGCGATCCAGGCGCTGTTGGCCGGTTGCAGCAAGGCCGCGGCCTGCTGTGTCGTGAGGCCGGTCGGTCGCGCCACAACACGTTCCGCGCTGCAGGTGACGACCTGCGCATAGGTGCCCGGGCCCATTGCCTCGACCATCAGGCAGACTGCATCTCCCACCTTCAAGCCGGTCACACCGGCACCGACCTGCTCGACCACACCCGCACCGTCACGCCCCGGAATTTTCGGCAGGGTGGGCTGGAAATAGGCTTGCAACAGGCCTGCCCGCAGCTTCGCGTCCACTGGCGCGACGCCGGCCGCCAACATGCGCACGCGTACCTCACCTGCGCCAGCCGGTGGCGAATCCCAGGTGATGGGCTCAAGAACGTCGGGCGGGCCGTACTGGGCAAAGGCTATGGCGATCATGCGGTGTCTCGGTATCAAGGTGGAACGTGGATGTCCGGCGTGCCATTCAGCCGACCGCGTGGTAGGCGCCGTCGGCATAGACCAGCGAGCGACTGGCGGCGCTGGCGAAATGCACGTCCAGCACGGTGCCAATGACAATGTGGTGGGTGGCCCAGTCATGCACGTGCGATACCGCGCATTCGAACGAAACCCGCGACCCGCTGAGCACCGGTACCTCGGTGTCGTCGATGCGGCGCCAGTTGCCGTGGATGAAACGCCCGGTGCCACGCACGCCGAGTTGCCCACCGAAAGCCTTGGCGATCTCGAGCTGGTCCTCGCCAAGGATGTTGACGGAAAATCGTGCCGAGGTACCGAGCGCCTGCGCCATCGAGGCGCTGCGGTTAACACACACCAGCAGCGCCGGTGGGTCGGCGCTCAGCGAGGTGAAGGCCGTTGCCGTCATCGCCAGCGGCGCGCCATCGGGCCCGTAGGCGCCGATCACCGTGACACCACCGGGCAGCGCACGCATGCCGAGTTTGAAGCGCGCGCTGCCGGAATGAATTGGCGGGGCTGCGGCGCCAGGCCTATTCATAACGTATCTTCGCGCTGCGGAGCGCGCTTGCTTGGGGGCGGCCCGGCGCTGCGCTCATGCCACTCGCAGCCCGGCCTGTTTCATCAGCGGCAGGACGCGATCGCAGAAGAATGGCAGTTCGTAGTTGTAGTTGACGAAGGTCAGCGCAGCGCCGGCGTAACCCTCATTGGAAATCTTGATCATGTCTTCGACGATCTTCTCGGGCGTGCCGACCAGTGGATAGGTGCCTGCGCCGCCGGCGAAACGCTTGCGATAGAGGTCGAACGCACTCTTGTCGTGGGATGCGGCGAATTCCTTCTTCTGCGCCATGTGGTTGTCGACCGCGCCGTGGTCGGCCAGCGTGACGGCGTAACGCTCGTAGTATTCGTCGGCTTCGCGCTGGGTCTCGCGCGCCACGACATGGCAGACCGTGTAGATACCTACGTCACGCCCCTGCAGGCGCGAACGTTCGCGGATGTCGGCCACATGCCCGCGTCCGTCCTCGATGTTGGAGAAGGTCGAAAATAGGAAGTCGCAGTTTTTCGCCGCGAAGTCGCGGCCCGGCGCACCGAAGGCGGCGTTCATGGTCAGCGGTCGCGGCACCTGGACACTGGCCGGGCGGCTGACGACGCCTTTGAGGTCGTAATACTTGCCGGCGAAGTCGAATGGCTGGTTGGCGCCGTAACAACGCTCGATGATCTCAACCCATTCAGCGGCCTGGCCGTAGGCGTCGTCGCCGAGTTTGGTGCCGAACATGGCGAATTCCTGCGGGTTCCAGCCGCAGACGATATTCAGTCCGGCGCGCCCGCCGCTGATGTGGTCCACCGTGGCCAATGCCTTGGCGGCATACACCGGGTGCACGATCGGCACGTGCACCGTCATGAACAACCCGATGCGTTTGGTCACAGCGGCCAGACCCGCGGCCCAGGTAAAGGTCTCGAACGACCATTCGCGCACATGGTTTTTGCCGCCGAAACCGCGCCAGCGTGCGATCGGCAGGAAAAACTCAAGGCCGGCGCGGTCAGCGATACCCACCGCTGTCAGGTTGTCGTCCCAGCGTGCACGCCAGCGTTCGGGTACGTCAGTGATCGCCAGGCCGCCGTCGGCGTTGCTCGAGAAAATGCCCAGCTTGAAGCGGTTCGGGCCCTTGAGCGGATGGTGTTGGGACATGGTGCTCTAGCTCCTTATGCTGTGGCGGATGTATTGGGCGCGCCGCCCGGCGAACGATGCAGTCCGGCCTGGTGGGTGGAAAAGAAGGCGTATTCCGCCGCGCGCATGAACGCCGTCATGCGCGCGCGTACCAGCGGCTCGTCGCGCTGCACCAGCGCCTGATGCAGCTGCTCCAGACCGTCAAGCACGACCTTGCGGGTTTCTGCATTGCTTAGGGTGTTCAGGCGCACGGTCTGTACATGGTCGACAAACCGTCCGATTGTGGTAGCCAGGCGTTTGTTCGCCACGTGGCTGAGCCAGGCATCACGGAACGCCATGTTGGCTAACACCATTTCCTCACCGTCGTCCTGCGTGGCGGCGGTTTGCGCACGCCGCAGGGCGTCGGTCAGCTGGGCTATTGTGGCCTCGTCCATCGTGGCAGCCACGCTGGCAATTGCCTGCGGCTCGAGCAGACGGCGCACTTCAAATATTTCGCGTATGTCGCCCAAACTCAATGCCGGCGCCGCGAAACCGCGGGTGGTGCCGACAAGGTAACCCTCGTTGACCAAGCGCAACAAGGCGTCGCGTGCAGGCATGCGCGACGTGCCATAGGCTGCGGCCACCTCCAGGTCGAGCAGCCGGTCGTCCGCGCCCAGGGGTTGGCGTTGCAGGCGTCGCCGCAACTCGGAATAGATGCGATCGCTCAGATTGGCGGGGCGCGCCAGCGGTGTTTGGGTACGGGGCTTGTTCATGGGCGTGCCTGGGGAGCATCCGGTCGAGCTCAAACTAAATACAGTATATTGTATTTAGTTGTTGGTGTGGCCGCCGACAGTCGAGCCAACCAACCAACCAACCAACCAACCAGTCGCTATCTACTAGCTCGTCAACAGTGCGGGCGCCGCGCAACCCGCGTCAGGCGCCTGCCAGGTCCTTCGCCAGCATGAAGCCCGACCCGGCGCCGGTCCCTGCGCCGGGCCAGGTCGACGCACCGACCATATAGAGACCTGCGATGCCAGTGCGCCAGCGCGACAGGCCGAACGCGGGGCGGAAGCAGAAGAACTGGTCCAGATGGTGGCTACCCGACAGGCTGTCGCCGCCGACCAGATTCGGGTTGTCGCGTTCCAGATCCACCGGCGAGGCCACATGGCGCGCCAGTACCTGCGAACCGATGCCGGGCGCATGGCGCTCCAGCAACGCCATGGCCCGATCGGCATACGCGTCTTTGAGCGTGTCCCAATGCCCAGGCGGAAGAACACCGGCCGCGTCGCCGCGCACATCGGCCGGCAATACCCGCACCTGCACCCACAGGACGTGTTGTCCCGGTGGTGCGCGGCTCGGGTCGAAGACCGTCGGCTGGCCCACCACCAGCACCGGTTCGGTCGGTAGCAGGCCCGCTATGGCCTGGGCATAGGTGCTGGCCATCTGGTCGAGCGACGGTGCGATGTGCACATAGGCAAACTGGCGCAGTGTTTCGCTGGCGCGCCAACGTGGCAGTTCGCTCAGCGCGAGATGGATCATCATCGTGCCCGGCCCGGGCCGCAGATCCTGCGCCGTGGTGGCCGCCGTTGCATGGCTACCGGCCTTCGCTGCCATGCCCTTTGCGGCCACTGCGGAGTCCGTCAGCAGCCGTCCGAACAACACGCGCGGATGCAGGTTGGCGATGATGGCCCGACCGGCCGCGATCCGGCTGCCGTCGGCCAGCGCCACTGCGACCGCGCGGCCGTCCTTGTGTTCGATCGCCTGCACTTCACAGGCGGTGCGGACCTCGCCGCCGGCGTCTTCGATCACGCGCACCATCGCACGGATGATCGTGTCTGCGCCACCGCGCCCCAGCGCCATGCCGAAATTCTGGTTGGCCATCGACTCCAGATACGGGAACAAGGCGCCGCCGGCCACATCGGGACCGAAGTCCAGGTGCAGGCCCCACGCGCCCATCATGGCCCGCAGTCCGTCGTCCTCGAAGCGCGCCCCAAGCCAGCTGCGCGGACTCGACAACAACATGCGTGCGGTCTCCATGCACCAGGCCGTGCCCTTGGCGCGCCACATCGCCCACGCCACGCGTGCCAGTGCCCACGACGGCATCGGCGTGCCGAGCAATGCAAACAGATGGGGCGCGTCGGCGCCGAACGCCGTGGCCATCGCACGCCAGGTCTCGGCATCACGCGGGTTGCGCGCGGCAATGCGCTCGCAGGTGCTGTCCAGGTCCTGGTCAACGCCCAGCCAGCTGCCGTCGTCGAACACCGACGCAAAACTGTGCGCCGCCGGAACCAGCGCCAGGCCCGCAGCATCCAGACTGCGCTTGTGCGCGGCATAAAACGGTGAGCCGGCAAACATGCTCAGATTCATCGCACACATGTCGTGCCGAAAGCCCGGCAGCGTGAGTTCGACCGTGCGCACCGCTCCGCCCGGCGCCTCGTTGCGTTCGAGCACCAGCACTTTCCAGCCCTTGCTCGACAAATGGACCGCGGCGGCCAGCCCGTTGTGCCCGGCCCCAACGACGATTGCATCCCATGCCATATTTCTGCCTCCATGTGTGCGGTGTTTGTTGCCGGAGCACAGCGGGTCGTCCATCCCGTCGCCGCCTTGGGAATCGGGCCGCACTATTTCCAGACGGTCTCGGCGACCCCCAGGATGTTCTCGCCTGATATGCCGGAGACCGCGTCGGCAGGATAACCCAGTGCCAGCGGCGCATTGACACAAGGTTGCAACGCGCGGCTTGATATCGGCCCATGGGGGTTACGGATAACCCCGGTTCGCCACCACGATGCGCGTCAGGCTACCTTGCGTACGGTGGTCTCGCCGGTGAGCTGCTGCGCGATGGTTGTGAAGTTGCCGTCGGCATACAGCAGTGGCGGTGCCTGCAGCGGACTCAGCATCACCGACTTGATCTCGCCGATCATGACGGCGTGGCTGTGCGCGACCATCATCTCGTCGACCACGCAGTCGAACACAGCGAGTGCGTCCAGCAGAACCGGGGCACCGGTCACGAGCGTGCCCCACTGCGCGCGGCTGAAACGTTCGTCATGGGACAGCGGGGCGCCACCGAAAGACTTCGCCAACTCGGTGTGGTGCAATGCCAGTACGTTGACCGCCATGCGTCGGTTCTCCGCGATGGCGCGAAACGTCGTGCCCTTGAGGTTGATGCAGGTCAGTAGCCGTGCTGGCTCGGACGAAAACGCGGTGACGGCGGTAGCGGTCAAACCCACCGGCGTCTGGCCGTCCGAGCTGGTGACGATCGAGACCGCGCCAACCAGGCGGCGCATCGCGAGCCGGAAGTTGGCCTCCGGCAGGCTGGCCGCGTGGCGCAAGGCCTGCAGCGGCGGCAGTACAACACCAACTGAAGTACCTTCGTGCTTTGCATTGCGGTGCGAGCTTGCTTGGGAGCGGCCCGGCGCTGCGCTGACGGGAGTACCTTCGTGCTTTGCACTGCGGTGCGAGCTTGCTTGGGAGCGGCCCGGCGCTGCGCTCATACCGCAGCCACCTCTTCCAGGTACGCGTCGACCTTGTCCGATGTCATGAAGAAGTTGGCGTAGTCGGTCGGATCGTTGAAGCCGTTGACGATGCGGTGGGCGACCTGAGGCTCCGCCATTGCCGTGCCGAGCACCTTGAGCACATGGGGCGGCGGCGGCATCAGCAGCGCATTGGTCCAGTTGGTGGCATGCACGCCATAACTGTTCCAGAAACCCTCGAAGCAGCGCTGCATGAAGTCGGCGTCGAACGCCCTCACGCCGTGGGCCACGATGGCCGTCTCGACCGCGTGGGCGAACTTGGCGGCGTTGTTCGAGCCCTGGCCGGTGATCGGGTCGTTGAGCATCACCGCATCGGCCATGCCCATGACAAGGCGACCGGACGGCAGCGTGCCGACCGGCTTGCGTACGGTTGGTGGAAAACGGCCGCTCAGAATGCCGTTGGCGTCGGTCAACGCCACCTTGTCGCAGCGGCTGGACTCCCAGGGCAGAAACTTCTTCAGGATCTCGCGCGAACGGGCCAGGTGTTCGGCCGGTGTCTTGACGTCGGCCCAGCAATCCATCGGGCCGCCGGGCACACCCTCGAACACCATGATTTCGCACGGCCCATGGGTGGTCAGCGCCGGAAACACGAAATACTCGCCGACACCGGGAATCATGTTGAAGCAGACCGCCGAATACTCTGGCCGCGGCGCCATGCCGGTGACGTAGGTCAGCGCCAGCGCGCGTTGCGGTTTGTCGTAGGGGCTGCGGCTGGCGTCGCGCTCGAACATCTGGGCGAGCGCGCCCTTGCCTGCGGCGACGATAACCAGGTCGTAGCTCTGGCTCCACTGCTCCAGGTCGGCGGTGTCGGCCTCCTTGTAGACGATGCGGCCACCGCGCTCGGTGAAGGTCTGCATCCAGCCAGGAACCTTGACCCGTTGGTCGACCGATTGCGCGACCCGGTCGAGCCGTGCACTCCACGACAAGGCCTTTTTGCTGGCGATTTCCGGGTGGGGCACCGTGAACGAGATGCCTTCCACCGGCGGGCATTCGGCCTCCCAGAAGTTGATGCCGCGGTCGCGTTCGAGTTGCAGGCTGTCGTGGAACATGCACTGGCTGGACATCACTTTGCCGGTGCGGATCGCGTCGGGTTCGCGGTTCGACGTGACAGTGACCTCGTACCCCCTGGCTTGCAGGCCCAGAGCCAGTTGCAGTCCGGACTGGCCGGCGCCGACGATCATGATTTTGCGCATAGTTGTCTCCTTGAAATTGGATAGGGCAATTGAATTGGCCAGTACGCCCGAGTACTAGGCCATCAGCTTGGGAATTGCAGGCTCGGAGGATTCCGGCCCCATGGCCGAATAGCCGCCGTCGACCGCGTAATCGGCGCCGGTGACGAAGCTGGCGTGGTCGGAACACAGGAATAGCACCACCTGGGCCACTTCACTGGGGTCACCGACGCGGCGCAGCATGTGGAAGGGGGCCGCCACGCGGTTGGTCTTGTCGCGGTTGCCCTCGCTGAGCTGGTCCATGATGGCCGACCAGGTCCAGCCTGGTGAGACGCTGTTGACGCGGATGTTGTCGGGTGCCAGGTCCAGCGCCATATTGCGCGTCAGCTGCACCAGCGCGGCCTTGCTGACCGGGTACAACCAGCGGCCGGTCTGCGCCACCTTGGACGAGATACTGGTGAAGTTGACGACCGCGCCCGCGCCTGCCTTTTGCATATAAGGGTGCACGGCCTTGAGCATCATTGCGGCGCTGGCCACATTGACGTTGAGCGCGGTGAGCCAGTCGGCGCGGCTGGCCTTGATGCCGTCGTCGACATAGCTGCAGGCGAGGTTCACGAGGAAGTGCACGCCGCCATGGCGCTGCGCGGCCTGGTCCACACAGGCTTGCACCTGCGTGTCGTCGGTGATATCGGTGCGGCAGAACCAGACACCGTCGCCACAACCGTCGGCCACCGCCTGGCCGCGCTCGGTGTCGATATCGGCCAGCGTCACCCGGACACCGGCGGCGTGCATGGCCTGCACCAGCCCTGCACCGATCAGTGTGGCGCCGCCAGTCACGATGGCGCTTTTGCCGGAAAGTCCCTTGAACATGTTCGTCTCCTTGGTTGGATTGCCAGCCCCTCGCGATGGATGGTCTGACCAGGATCAAAAGGTAGTCGACAGGGCGAGCAGAACGCATCCCGAAAGCGTGGACCTGATCCCGCAAGCGCACTTTTCCGGCACGCTGCGGCCAGCAGCGATGGGTGGGCACGGGCGGGAAATTGCCGATGGTCAAGCGCGTGGTGTTTTGATACATTGATCTGGCCATGACGACCCCCGCCACGCTGCCGCTGTCGCATTACCAGCTATTCCAGACCGGTGATGTGGACGAGGCGCGCGAGTGCGTGGCGCGCATCTTCTGTCCGCACGGTCTGCATGTGGCGCATCCCGGCACGGCGCTTGATGCGCGCCACCACAGCGTGCGTCTGCACCAGGACGTCAGCCTCAATTACGTGCAATACGGGCCGGCGGTGCGCATCGATCCCGGTTACCTGGGCGACTTCTATCTGCTGCAGATTCCGCTGCGGGGCGGGGCGACGATTCGTTGCGGCAAGCAGCAGGTGCTGGCCGATACCCGCACTGCGTCGCTGCCATCACCGACTGAAGCCTTGAGCATGGTGTGGGCCGACGACAGCCCGCACCTGATCGTGCGGTTTTCCAGGCAGGCCTTGCAGCGCCAGTTCGAGCAACTGGCGCAGATGCCGCTGTCGCAGCCGCTGGTGTTCGACCTGGCCGTGCCGCTGAATGCACCGGCGCTGGCGCCGGTGCTCAATTTCGTTCACTACCTCTGTGCCACGGTTGACGCCGACCCGGCCCTGTGTGACACGGCGCTCGCGGCCCAGGCCGAAGCCTATCTGCTGACCTCGCTGTTGACGCTGGCGCCACACAACCATTCCGCCTGCCTGCAGCCGGGTGCACGGCGCAGCCTGCTGCCGCGCTCAGTGCGGCGCGCGCAGGAGTATCTGCACAACCATGTCACGGCGCCGCTGTCACTGGCCGACCTGTGCCAGCATCTGGGCGTCAGTGCACGCGCACTGCAACAGGCTTTCCGCCAGCACACCGGGCGCAGCCCGATGGCTTATTGGCGCGATCTGCGCCTCGACCATGTACACGCGGTTCTGGCTCGTTCCGGTCCGGACGACAAGACCTCGGTGTCGCGGGTGGCGGCGCTATGCGGTTTCCTGCACCTGGGCCATTTCGCGGCGCAGTACCAGGCCCGGTTCGGCGAATTGCCGACGCGGACCTTGCGCACGGGGCGCATCGGCACACATTGAGCGTCAATGGCGCTTGCGCAGTGCCGCCGCTCCCGCCGAACGCAGGGTCGTCACCGCGTGGGTGGTGACGCGGTTCCGGGTGCGTGGGCTGGGTTCAGCCCATAGCCAGCCGGCGCGTTCGTGCTGCCGTGATGGCGCCGCGGATGTCCGCCGGTATGTCGATCGCGTCATGGCTCACCAGGGAGGTGGTTACCAGGACGACCTGCGCGTGCATGCGCAACACGGCGTCATCGCGGCCGGTGCAGGTGAGTTGCAGCGTGATCGACTTTCCGCCCAGACGTTCGACGTCGAGCGACAAAACGACCTGCTCACCCATCGCGCTGACCGCCCTGAAGTCGGCCTCCAGGTGCACTGTGGGCAGCCCGATGCGGCGCTTGATCACGACCTTCTGGTAACCGACGTCGAGTCCTTCATTGAACCAGTCCTCGACCAGTCCGTTGAACATGACGAAATATTGCGGATAAAAAACGATCCCGGCCGGGTCGCAATCGGAAAACCGGATCAGCCGTTCGCGTGAGAACAGGGCGGGGGTCGACTGGGTTGGTGCTTGCATGGGTGGATCTCGTCTAATGACAAAAAGCTGATAGCGTACTCCAGCGTCATGGCTGTTGGCGGGACTGCGCGACTGGAGCCCAGGCCTACCCGTCAGAGCGGCTCCACCAGCGCAGGCAATGTCACTTCCAGCAACTCCAGGTCGGGGCTGGCGGCGCTGAATCGGTAGGCCGTGGTGTCGGTCACCGTGATGCCGTCGTCGGACGCCAGCGCAAGGGGTTGGCCGTCGACCTCCACCGTCAACTGGCCGTTCAAAACGAAATAGAAGCAGAACTCGGTGGCGTGTTGCTGGCGCTCGGTGCCGCTGTGGCCGGGGATCGGGCGTAGCACCCGCACACCGGCCAGACCGGCGGTGGCCGCGCCGATGCCGGTGTCGCGCATTTCGAAGCCGTCCATGCGCCAGGGCAACCAGGTACCCTCGGCAGCGATGTGACGCACGAAACGCTGGCCGCCGAAGTCGCGTTGCGGATATTGATCGGGTGTTGGCAGCGCCATCGTGTGGTCGGCCATCGTGATGTGCTGCGCCGGGGTGCCGAGTTCGACGACTTCGGCGCCGGCCGAGCTTTCGAGCACGCGGTGGCGGATCTCCGGCGGTTGCAATACGCAGTCGCCGGCATACATGACGAAGGGTTCGCCCTGACCTTCGTAGACCACCCGCACCCAGCCCTTGCGGCAGACGATGGTCTGGAACCGGATCTTGTGGAAGTGCACGTAGTCGGGCACTGGTCCTCCGTCGAGGATGCGGATGTGCGAGGCGATGAAGGCGCCGCCATGGCGCCCGGGCAGCAGGTCGCGGTAACGCATGCCGGCGCGGCCCACGCACCATTGCGTGTCGGTGGCCGCGCGTGTCAGCACCAACGACTGGCGCGTCGTTGGCAGCGTCATGGCCGGATCGGCTGCGACCAGTTCGATGCGCACGCCATTGGGGGCGGTGAAGCGGGTCTGGCCGTCAGTGGCCGCGGCCGGATCGTCGCATAGCAGGTACAGCGCCTCGAGGCCGCGTGGCGCGCCGCGCGTCAGGCGCAGGTGCAACCCGTGGCCGGACAGCATGGCGACGCCCGGGTCGTCGGCAGGGAAGATCGCGTCGATGCGAAACCCCAGGGTCTGCACGAAAAAGGACAGGCTGGGCTCGAGTGCCTCGCAGCCCATCAGGACCTGGGCGCTGCGCACCCCTGTGATGGGCAGTGTTGGTCCGGGTCCGGGTCGGGGTTCGGATGTGTTGGTCATGGCAGGGGGCGGGTCGGAATGCGCCCGAGCTTACCCTCCGACCCCCGTGAAACCTGTCAATTGCTTTACAGCGGCGTCACTGCGATTTTCACGGCGCGCCGCCCCGGTCGCCCAGGTCCCGGAACAGGCCGACCATCATCCGCGGGCCTTCGCGTGAGGCGCCACGTAGCTGCTGAGCAGGTCGAGCAGGTGCAGGCAGACCCGGTGTCGGCTCGAGTTCGAACCCTGCGTCGCCAGATGGCGCAGCATGATGCGAAAACGCATGCCCGACCGTTCCTGGTGCTGGCCCATCAACGCGGCGTCCTGGGCCAGCGCGGCCAGCAGGCGCGCTGTCGGCGCACTATTTCAAGTTTTTGTCGCCCGCGGCCAGTGATCCGATGCTCGTGACCTTTCTGGTCTGGGTGATTCTGGTGGCCGGTGGCTGCGGCAACAATCGGGGCCCAGGTGCTCGACCAGGCCAAGGCCGAGTTTGCGCAGTTGATCGGCGCGGATGCCAGTGACATCGCCGTCATGTCCTGCGTGTCGGACCTAGCGTCTTCGTTCGGCAACTGCCTTGCGTTCGGCCCGGGCAAGGGCGGCATCGTGTTGGGCGAGATCGACTTTCCGTCGCTCGGCCATGCCGACGGTGCACGGCGCTTCGACACCGGAACACCGCCGTATATCTGTGCGGCCGCGGCGCGTGCCGGCATGGCCATGCTCAACGGGCTCGACATGGCGCAGGTCGGGGCACACATCGAACACTTGTCGGCGACGACCATCGAGGCGGCGCAAACGCACGCACTGGTGCTTGCGAGTCCGCTGAATCCCAAACGCAAGGACTCCAATACCGCCATTTTCATAGCGGACGCGGGAGCCGCCGAACAGAAGATGGCGGCGGACGGTTTTATCGTCTCGGCCCGCGGCCCGGTGATCCGCATCGCACCGCACTTGTACAACACGGCCGATGAGGTTGTGGCGGCGGTTGCGGCGCTGGCGAAATACGCATCCTGATTTTCCGGTTCATTCCGATTTGTTGGTGCGGAGTTTTTCAGTGTGGTTAGTGTTGCTGCAACTCCTGCATGACAGCTTCCATGAGATGAAAGGGCCCGTCAGACCGCTTTTTCGCGGCTGGCGCGCTTCTTTGTGGCCGGCTTGGGCTCAGGTTTGGGTTTCGCCTCCGGCTTGGGTTTGGGCAGGAACACCTGTTCCAGTTCGGCCAGCGCGTCGGCGCAATACACCGCCACTTTCTGCATGCTGGGCATGGAGGTGTGGCAACCGGTGAAGCCGAAGTTCATCTGCCCGGCGTAACTCTCGCAGGTGATGTTGAGCGCCTGTCCGTGCGTGACGATCGAGGCCGGATACACGGCCAACATCTCGGCACCGCGGAAAAACAGGGGCTTGTCTGGTCCCGGCACGTTGGAGATAGTGATGTTGAACATCGGTGGTGTACGTCCGCCGATGCCGGTAAGCAGCGTCAGCATGGTCGGGGCCATCAGCAACATGGTGTACTGCGTCATCGCCTGGCGTGGCAGGCTTTGCACATGCGCCTTGGCATGGCGCACCGAATTGCGGATCGCCTGCAGCCGCTCCCCGGCCTCTGGCAGGTCGGTTCCCAGCGAGGCGACGATGAAACTGATTGCGTTGCCCGCGCCCTCGTCGTCCTTGGGCCGCACCGAGACCGGAATTCCGGCAGTCAGCGACTTGTTGGGCAGCTCATCGCGCTCGAGCAGGAATTGGCGCAGCGCGCCGCCGCAGATCGCGAGCACGACGTCATTCAGCGTGCACTGCGCCGCGCCGGCGAGTGTGCGCAGGCGCTCAATGCTGAACTGCTGGGTTGCAAAGCGGCGCTTTTCGCGCACCCGGCCGTTGAGCACGGAGCGCGGCGCGTCGAACGGAATCGCCAGCCCGTCGTCCGGGTCACCGATGCGGCGGATCATCTTGCCGAAGGCTGCCACCAGTTGCGGCAAAGAGCGCGCTTGCACGCTGAGCCCTTCGACCGCCGCCGCAGTGGCGTTGGCCACCGAAGGCGTTGGGCGCCGCGATGCCGGGCGCGACGACTTGGGCGCGGGAGCGGCCCAGAAGGGCGGCAATTTCAGTGATTTCTTCGCCTCCGGTGCCATCGCGCGCTCGAGCATCTTCATGCCGCTGACGCCGTCGATCAGCGAATGGTGCATCTTGATGAACAGCGCGAAACGTACGTCGTCGAGCCCTTCGATGATGGTGCACTCCCAGGGTGGGCGCGCCAGATCGATGGGCGTACTGTGCAGCCGGCCGACCAGCTCACCCAGCTCGCGCTCGCCGCCGGGCCAGGGCAGGGCGGCGTGGCGCACGTGGTATTCCAGGTCGATGTCGTCGTCGATCACCCACGAGGGCAGCGGGTTCTTCAGGAACGGGATCTTGAGGCGCTGATTCCAAGGCGCCACGAAAGTGCGGTGGGTTCGGAACTCGGCCACCATCGTGAGCAGGAAGTCGCGTGGGGCGTTCTCCGGCAGGCGGAACTGCAGCAGGCCGCCGACATGGTTGGGGGTGGCGCGCGACTCGGTGAACAGCCAGGCGGTATCGAGCGGGTTCAGGCGTGTGGTGGTCATCTATGCGAGGTCTCAGACGTCATGCCAGATCACGGCCTTGCGCCCCTTGCTCCAGGTGTCGAAGAAATCTGCATAGTGCTTCTCAACCACGTTGCGCTTGATTTTCAGTGTCGGTGTGACAAAGCCTGACTCGACCGACCATTGGTCCGGCACTACCGCCACGAAGTCGAGACGCTCGTGCGGATCGAGCTGCGCATTGACCACCTTCAGGTGCGCTGAGAGTTCATCGGTAAATGCCTTGCGTGCATCGCCAGCCTTGAGCGCCTCCCACTGACCCAGTGGCAGCATCGCCAGCGCGAACGGTTGCGGAAACGCGACCCCGGTCACCATGCAGGCCTCGATCTTGGTGAACGCCGACAACTTGCTTTCGATCGGTGCTGGCGCCACGTACTTGCCCTTGCTGGACTTGAATTGCTCCTTGGCCCGGCCGACGATCTTGAGCCGGCCTTCGTTGTCGAATTCGCCCAGGTCGCCGGTACGCAGCCAGCCGTCTTGGGTCATGGTTTCGCGGGTCTTTTCCGGTTCCTTGAAATAACACTGCATGTGCGCAGGGCCGCGCGACAAAACCTCGCCGATGTCCGACAGCTTCACCTCGGTGCAGCCCGTGGCGCTGCCGACATAACCGATGCGCGACTTGCCCGGCATCGAGCTTGTGGCATAGGCGAACTGCTCGGTCATGCCGTAACCCTCGAGCAGCTCGAGCCCGAGGTTGCGGTACCAGGTCATGATCTCGGGCGGAAGCGGTGCGGCGCCGGTGCCGGCAAAACGCACCGAGTCCAGACCGAGTTGTTTGAGGATCTTCTTTTTGACGATGCCGCCCAGGATCGGGATACGCGTCAGGCGGTCGAGTTTTTTGGCCGGCATCTTGGCGAACACACCCTGCTGGAACTTGACCCACAGGCGTGGCACCGAGAAGAAGAAGGTCGGGCGCGCGCGCTGCATGTCGGCCAGGAAGGTGTCCAGGCTCTCGGCGAAGAAGATGTGGCAACCTGTATAGATGGCCGTGCCCTCCACCAGGCAACGTTCGGCCACATGGGCCAGTGGCAGGTAGGACAACGCCCGATCTTCATGCGTCGACCCCAGCACCGAGGCCAGCGCCCTGGCGGTGTGCGAGAACGCGCCAAACCCGTGCACGGCGCCCTTGGGCATGCCGGTCGTGCCCGAGGTGTAGATGATGGTGGCCATCGCGTCTTCGGCGAATGTCGGGCTTTCCTTCATCGGCTTCGTCGTACGGATGATGTCGTCCCAGGTCGTGAAGCCTTTTCCCTTGCCCTCAAACAGGGGCGTGCCGATACACGGCATATCGGCCGGGATGCCGGGCTGCATGGCCTTCCAGTCGTCCAGCTTGCCGACGATGCACAGCTTGCAGTCGGAATGGCCCAGGATCTGGCGCACCGTCTCCGCCACCAGGTTCGGGTAGATCGGCACGCTCACATAACCGGCCATCCAGATCGCCAGGTCGGACATGAACCACCACGCGGTGTTCTTGCTCATGATGGCCACGCGCGTGCCCGGCTCCCAGCCTTGCGCCTTGAGCCAGGCCGCCACGCGGCGCGCCTCGTCCATGGTCTGGGCCCAGGTCCAGTCTCGGACCACGCCGCCACCCATGGGCTGGGTCAGGAAGATATGGTCTGCGCGTTCCTTTTCCCATCGATAGGCGCGTTGCAACATGAGTTCGCTGGAATCGAGTGTGACCAAGTTGTGCCCCTGATGGATCGGTTAGCCTCAAACGATAGTCGATCTTGTGCGCGTTGCCTCTTCACGTTCTCCCTAATTGCCGGCCATGAACCGCAGCGCATTCCGTTCTGCCAATGGAGCCACTGACATGCCGGCAACTTGCATGAGACTGGGTGATCGCGTCGTGCACATGGCTGAAATTGAGCAACCGTACCCAACGAATGTGCGCCAGCTGGCCGCGCAAGCACTCGCAGTCGCAGTCGCAGTCGCAGTCGCAGTCGGTGCGTTGCGACGCGTCGGTCTTGGTGTTGCTGCTGCGTCGGCACCGACAGCACCCACTGGGGCACCGGCACATGGGGGAGCGTGTCCCACAGTGCGGCCCTGCCTTACGGGGGGGGGCGTATTGCATCGCTCTGCACAAACCGGACAACGCATTGATGCCTGATACGTTCGAGAATTCACTTGACAGTGTCGGTGTTGAGCGAGACATTATTGACGCCTAAACAAATTACAAGTAATGTAATCTCTATGAAAATTGCAGTACTGGGTGGGGGTCATGGCTGTTACGCGGCAGCGGCCGATTTGTCTGAAGCCGGCCATGAGGTGCGTCTGTGGCGGCGCGATGCCGACGCGTTGCAGGCGGTACACGAGGCCGGCGCGATCACGCTGAAGGACGCCCGCGGCGCACGCGAGGTGCCGATATCCCTTGCGACGTCCGACATCGCCGAGGCATTGCGTGACGCGCCATTGATCGTGATTCCGTCTCCGGCAGTGGCGCAGGAAGACATCGCCCGTCTCATGGCACCGCACCTGGTCGATGGACAGGTGGTGTTCCTGCCGCCAGGCACCTTCGGCAGCTTCGTGATGGCGCGCCTGGTTCGGCAGGCGGGCGGGCGGGCCGACGTTGCCTGGGCCGAGACCGGCACCTTGCCCTACCTGGCGCGCAAACACGGTGTGCGCGAGGTGAACATCACAATCCGCGCGATCCACCTGCCCACGGGGGTCTATCCGGCACGCATGGCGCAAGCGGCACTGGAGGTCATCGGGCAGGCTTATCCGAGCGTGCACGGCTGTGGCGATGCATTGTCAGGCGCACTGATGAATGCCGGGCCCATCATTCACCCACCATTGATGGTCATGAATGCCGCGCCCTTGCAGCATTTCGAACGCTGGGACATACACAACGAGGGGACCCAGCGCTCGGTGCGCGATGTGACCGACAGGCTCGACCTGGAGCGTATCGCCGTGCGCGAGGCCTTGGGTTACGGCGCCCCGCATTATCCGCTGGCCGACCACTACAACAACGACCGCTGGATGTACGGTGATGCGCACAAGCAATTGGTCAAGTCGGGCGATTGGCGCGAGAACATCAATCTGTATTCGCACCGCTACATCACCGAAGACACCGAGCTTGGTTTGGCCTTTCTCGCGTCAGCCGCGCGGTTCGCCCAGGTCGATGCTCCCATCGCGCACGGGTTGCTGGCCATTGTCGGCGGTTTCCTGAGCCGTGATTTGCGCCAAGGACCGCGCAGCTTCGAGGCGATCGGGCTGGCCGGTCTGACGCAGGCGGATTTGACGCGCAGGTTGCACGATGGCGAATGATCCCATCGCACGTTTCGCTGCGGTCGGCGCCGGGCGCATGGGGCGTGGTATCGCGATCGCATTCGCGTATGCCGGCCATCGCATTTCTCTGATCGACCTGCGCGCGCGCAGCGACGAAGCCTGGGAAACCCTTCGCACAGAAGCCCGCGGCGAAATCGAGGCCAGCCTGTCGGGGCTGGCCCAACTGGGCGTCCTCGATCAGGCGCAGGTGGCCGGCATCGCCGCTCGGGTTGAACTGGTGCGCGCCGATGGGGCTGCCAGCGCCTTGGGCGCAGCGGACCTGGTGTTCGAGGGCGTTCCGGAAACCCTGCAAGCCAAGCGCGAAGCCTTCGATCAGATCTGCCGGCTTTGCCGCGAGGATGCCATCCTGACCTCGACCACCAGTAGCATTCTGGTGACACAAATCGCCGCTTTCGTGCACAAGCCGGAGCGTTTCCTGAATATGCATTGGCTTAACCCTGCTTATGTGATTCCGGTCGTCGAGCTCAGTTGCCACCCCGGTACCAGCGCCGCTGTGCTGGCGAAAACCCGGCAATTGATGGAGCAGATCGGCAAGTTGCCGGTGGTCTGTGGCGCCACGCCAGGCTATATCGTGCCGCGCCTGCAGGCGCTGGTGATGAACGAGGCTGCCAGGATGATCGAGGAAGGCGCCGCGACGGCCGAGGAAATCGACAAGGCCACGCGTTATGGCATGGGACTGCGTTTTGCCGCTCTGGGCGTGGTGGAGTTCATCGACTTCGGCGGCTGCGACATCCTGCACCATGCCAGTCGCGAAATGGCCACCAGTATCGATGCCGCCCGTTATACCGCGCCGGCGATCATCGACACGATGGTTGCTGATGGGCGACTTGGTTTGAAGAGCGGCAGCGGCTTTTACGACTACACGGGTCGCGACGTGGCCGCTTATCGGCGTGACGCGCTAGCCCGTACGTTGGCCATGCTCCAACATGCGGGAATGTGGCGACCACCGGCCGAGCGCGAGGATTCTTAACGGGCAGATAGCGTGGATAAATCCTGCGCCGCTGGCGTGCCTTCCAAAGAGTCGATGTCAGTCGGCGGGTTCGTGTGCAGCGCGATCAACTGGCGCAGGTTGTTCTTGAGCTCTTTGGAGCGTTGCAGGCCAAAAGGTTCCATTAAACGCAATTCATGTTCACGCGCAAGGTCCATCAGATGCACCACCTTATGCACTCCGCTTTCCGTGATGCGCACCAGCGTAATGCGCCGGTCACTGTCGTGGGGCGTGCGCTTGACGTGCCCATTGGATTCCATGCGGTCGAGCAACCGGGTAACTGTGGGTTGCTTTGTCATCGTGACCTGTGCCACTTGACCGATGCTCATTGGCGTGCCGCCAGCCAGTGTGGCCATGACGCGCCACTCCGGCACCGAAAAACCATGCATGCGCGCCACCAAGTGGAATTCCGCAGAGATCAGCGCGCTGGCCCGGGCCAGCAGGGCCGGCAGATAGTCATTGACGAAAAGTGGCGCTTCAATCGGGTCTTCGGCCGACCCGCTCGTCATGCCTGCAGGTGGCGCAGGTATTGCTTTCTTAGGGTTTTTCATGATTGTGGATACATTCAGACATGAATAATATTTGTTTATACGTTATCGTCAACGTATTCGACAGCGGCAAACAAGGTGCCCGGACGGATTTCCGTTCTGGTTGAGCATCTGCGCATCGATACAGTGATCTGAAGGAGTGATCGGCCAATGACGTCCTACCGTGACAACCCCGACGCCATTCGCGCGTTGGTGCAGGCCGATTGCGTGCACCGCGACCTCTATATCGACCCCGATCTGTTCGCGCTGGAGCAGGCGCACTTCTTCGCCAACACCTGGAACTACGCTGGCCACGAAAGCCAGCTCCCCAAGCCCGGCGACTGGCTGACCACCGACATCGCGGGCCGTCCGCTCATCGTCGTGCGCCACGACGATGGCACGGTTCGCGTCATGATGAACCGCTGTGCCCACAAGGGCTCCCGACTCGTCAGCGCGCCCTGCGGCAACACCGGCAAGTTCTTTCGCTGCCCCTATCATGCCTGGGCTTTCAAGACCGACGGATCGCTACTCGCCATACCGCTCAAGAAGGGATATGAGGGCACGAACCTGCATGAGTGCGAGTCGGCCAAGGGGCTGGTGACGGTTGCCAATGTCCGCAGCTACAGAGGATTCATCTTCGTGAAGATCAGCGACGCTGGCGCGTCGTTCGAAGACTATTTCGGCGACTCCCTGAGTTCGATCGACAACATGGCCGACCGCTCACCGGATGGCGAGCTCGAGATTGCCGGCGGTTGCCTGCGCTTCATGCACCAGTGCAACTGGAAGGTATTCGTTGAGAACCTCAACGACACCATGCATCCCATGGTGGTGCACGAATCGTCGGCTGGCACCGCCAAGCGTATGTGGGCCAGCAAACCCGCCGACGAACCCAAACCGATGGCGATCGAACAGTTCGTGCCCTTCATGTCGGGCTACGACTTCTTCGAGGACATGGGCGTGCGGACCTACGACAACGGGCACAGTTTCACGGGCGTGAATTTCAGCATCCATAGCGCCTACAAGGCGATTCCGGCCTACGACCATGCCATGAAGGCGCGTTACGGAGAAGAGCGCACGGCGCAGATTCTCGGGATGGCTCGGCACAACACCGTGTATTACCCCAACCTCACGATCAAGGGGGCGATTCAGACCATCCGCGTCGTCAAGCCGATCGCGGTCGACAAGACGCTGGTCGAGAGCTGGACTTTCCGGCTCAAGGGCGCGCCACCAGAACTGTTACAGCGCACCACCATGTACAACCGGCTGATCAACTCCCCTTTCTCGGTGGTCGGGCACGACGATCTGCACGCCTATCGCGGCGTTCAGGCGGGCCTGCACGCCAGCGGAAATGAGTGGGTCAGCCTGCACCGCAACTACGATCCGGCCGAAATCCGGGGCGGCGAAATCACGACCGGCGGCACGAACGAGCTGCCCATGCGCAACCAGTACCGCAGCTGGGTGCGCTATATGACGGGGACGATGTGATGCAGGTCACCCGTGAGCAACTTGTCGATTTCGTGGTGCGTGAATGCCGATTGCTCGATGCCAAGCGCTTCGAGCAATGGAACGCACTTTTCGCCGACGATGCTTTCTACTGGATACCGTTGGTGCCCGATCAGGAAGACGGTGTGAACCATACCTCGCACCTGTATGAGGACAAGTTGTTGCGCGACTTGCGCATCGAGCGGCTCAAGAGTCCGCGCGCGTTCGCGCAGATGCCGCCCAGCCGCTGCCACCACCTGCTGCAGACGCCGACGGTCGAAGCGTTCGTGCAAGAGGACAACCGGTTTGTCGTGCGGACCGAGTTCCACTACACCGAATCGCAGGGCGACGAGTTGCAGTTTTATGTCGGAACCTTTTATCACCACCTCGCGGTGCACGGCGGCGAACTGCGCATGACGCTCAAACGCGTAAATCTGATCAACTGCGATGCCGCCTTGCCTGCGGTGCAGTTGTTCATCTAGGCCAGCAATGCGAAGCACCGTACACGACCTGTTTACCGCCACCGCGGCCCGCACCCCGGCGGCGGAATTCCTGTTCATGGAATCCGTCACGGCTGGCGTCTATGGCATTGCGCCCGGCGCGACGACCTGGGCCGAGGCCGCCACGCAGGTCGAGCGTCTGCGCGTGGCCTATGCCGGCGCCGGATATGGACACGGGCACCGTGTCGGACTGTTGCTTGAGAACCGGCCGGATTTCCTGTGGCACTGGTTTGCACTCAATGCGCTGGGCGTGAGCGTGGTACCCATCAACGCCGATATGCGTTCGGCCGAACTGGAATACCTGATTGGCCACAGCGAGATCGGTCTTGCCGTGACACTGTCCGGCCGGGCGGACGACCTGCGCGCGGCTGCCGCACGCTCCGGCATTGCCTTCGACACCATGCTGGCCGACACCGCGGTGCCGCGCGCCAGGATGCCGCCATCACGGGCAGCCGAGCCCATCGGGCCGGACACTGAATGCGCCTTGCTCTATACGTCGGGCACGACCGGACGGCCCAAAGGCTGCATGCTGAGCAACGCCTATTTCCTGTGGGCCGGCCAATGGTATGCGGCACTCGACGGCGAGTGCAGTGTCGGCCGCGATACCGAGCGCGTGATGACGCCGCTGCCACTGAGCCACATGAATGCGATGGCGTGTTCGACGATGGTGGTGCTCACAGCCGGTGGCTGCCTGGTCCAGCTCGATCGATTCCATCCCCAGACCTGGCTATGCAGTGCGCGTGAGAGTCGCGCAACGATCGTACATTACCTGGGCGTGATGCCGGCCATGTTGTTGTCTGCAGCCCCAATGATTTCCGACCGTGAGCATGCGATCCGCTGGGGATTCGGTGCCGGTGTCGATCGCAAGAACCACGCACCGTTCGAGGCGCGCTTCGGATTTCCATTGGTCGAGGCGTGGGCCATGACCGAGACCGGTGTGGCAGCATGCGTCATGGCCAACCACGAGCCGCGACTCGTCGGAACGAGTTGTTTCGGGCGCCAGGAAAGTTTTGTCGATATCCGGCTGGTTGATGACCAGGGACTGGACGCCGGAGTCGACGCGCCTGGCGAGTTGCTGGTGCGTTCATCCGGCGACGACCCACAGCGCCATTTCTTCTCAGGCTACCTGAAAGACGACGTTGCCACGCGTGAGGCCTGGGCCGACGGCTGGTTCCATACTGGCGATCTGGTACGCCGTGACGACGCAGGCAATTTCTTCTTCGTCGATCGCAAGAAGAACGTGATCCGGCGCAGCGGCGAGAACATCTCGGCGGTCGAAGTCGAGAGCGTTCTGAACCAGCATCCGTTAGTCAAAAGCTCGGCCGTGGCCGCCACTCCCGACCCTGTGCGCGGCGATGAGGTGCTGGCCTGCATCGTGCTGCGCGAGGCCGCAGATCCCGCCAACCGCGCGCAGATCGCAGCCGACATCGTTCGCCACGCGCTCGACCATCTCGCCTACTATAAGGCGCCGGGATATGTGGCCTTCGTCGATGCGCTGCCCCTCACACCGTCCCAGAAGATCCAGCGCGGGCAGTTGCGCGACATGGCTCAGACGCTACCAGGTCAGGCCCAGTGCGTGGACACGCGCGCCATGAAGAAGAGGCAGCTATGAGCCAGCGGGTCGTTCCCAAGGCGAATTGCTCCGCAGTGCAAAGAACGAAGGTAGTACAGTGAGCCGCCGTCTCTCTTATGAAGGAGTCGCCGTGGCCGTGCCGGTCAGCGTTCCGTATGTTCGTTATTCGACCCACGGCGCGCATTGGTTCATCGGACAGGCTCTCGCCGAACTGGTCAAGGTCAGCGGCGTGCGCAAGGAGCAGATCGACGGTTTGTGCCTGAGCAGTTTTTCGCTGGCCCCCGACACGGCGGTGGGCGTGACGCAGCACCTAGGGCTGTCGCCGCGCTGGCTCGACCATATCCCCACCGGGGGTGCTTCGGGCGTGATGAGCTTGCGCCGCGCGGCGCGTGCCGTGCAGGCGGGTGATGCGGACATCGTGGCCTGCGTGGGTGCCGACACCAACCATGTCGATTCGTTCCGCCAGACACTGGGGAGCTTCAGCGATTTCGCGCGCGACGCAACCTATCCTTACGGGGCGGGTGGCCCGAACTCGGTGTTCGCGTTCATCACCGCCAACTACATGCGCACCTATGGCGCCACACGGGAGGATTTCGGCCGCATAGCGGTCGATCAGCGCACCAACGCGCTGCGCAATCCGAATGCGATGTTCAAGAAGCCTTTGACACTCGCCGAGTACATGGCGGCGCGGCCGATCTCCGACCCCATTCATCTGTTCGACTGCGTCATGCCCTGCGCCGGCGCGGAGGCGTTTCTGGTCATGACCGAAGAACACGCGCGCGACCTCGGGCTGGCGCATGTACTCATCCGTGGCGCCATTGAGCGGCACAACGCGTACGCCGACGATCCGGTCATGGTGCGCGGTGGCTGGCGCAAGGACCGCGACGATCTGTATGCGCAGGCCGGCGTGGCACCGGCCGCGCTGGACTTCGTACAAACCTATGACGACTACCCGGTCATCGTGATGATGCAGTTCGAGGACCTGGGCTTTTGCGCCAAGGGTGAAGGCCCGGCGTTTGTACGCGCGAACGACATGACTTTTTCTGGCAGCTTCCCGAACAACACCAGTGGCGGCCAGCTCTCTGCCGGGCAGGCTGGCGCGGCAGCAGGTTTCCTGGGCATGGTGGAAGCAATACGGCAACTCACCGGTGTGGCTGGAGCACGTGCCGTGCCTGACGCCGAACTCGGTCTCGTTGCCGGATTCGGCATGGTTACCTATGACCGCTGCCTGTGCACGGGCGCCGTCATTCTGGGAAAACCACAATGAAGAACCGATACTCTTGCCGCCGTCCTCTTGCGCCTGCCACGCGACCGCCGCATAGCGATATGTCGGAGCCTGCATGACAATGCCTTTGATGCGTCCCGCACGCAAGAACCCGATGCTGCGTACCCGGCAGCTGAATCTGCCGCCGGCGCCGCGCGGTCGTGTTGCACTGGGTATCACCGCAGCTGCGGCCGAAGGCCGTTTCGAACTGCAGGCTTGCGAGGACTGCGGTGTGGTGCAGTACCCGCCGCGCGAGGCCTGCCACAAATGCCTGTCTCCACGCCTTCGCTGGCAGACGCAGAGCGGTGACGGGGCCTTGCTCGCCAGCACCACCTTGCACCACAGCAACGACATGTACTTCCGCGAGCGCCTGCCTTGGCGGCTGGGGCTGGTGCATCTGGACACGGGCCCGACGCTGATGGTGCATCTGCATGGTGACGTACCCGATGCCGTCGATGCGCCGGTGCGGCTGCGCGTCGGCGCGCGGATCGACCGTACCGGCCAGGCTGTACTGATTGGATTTCCGAACGAAGGGGGGGCCGACATGGCTGACGACAAAATACTGCGCGAGATGACCAGCGATCCGAAGTTCCGCAAGGTTCTGGTGACCGATGGCAAAACCGGGGTGGGACAGGCCATTGTGCGGGCCCTGGTGGAGGCCGGTGCCGACATTGTCTGGGTGGGCCACGCCGAACCATGGAAGAAGACGGCTGATCTCGATGGCATAGGCGCACTGCCACAAGTGACGCTGGTGCCGCTGGATCTCACCAATGGACGATCCGTCGTCGAACTGGCCGGTGCCATTGGAGGCAAGGTCGATATCGTGATCAACAACGCCGAGGTCCATCGCGGCTTTGGCATAGCCGCACGACGCGGCATTGACGTGGCCAAGGCCGAGATGGACATCAACTATTTCGGTCTTCTGCGACTGGCGCAGGAGTTCGGCCCGGCACTTCGCAGCCGCTCCGCCGACGGAGATGTCGGCGCCACGGCATGGGTCAATCTGCTGTCGGTCTATGCGCTGTCCAATTTTCCGGCGCATGGCACGTTCAGCGCGTCGAAGTCGGCCGCGCATTCCCTGGCCCAGTGCCTGCGCGCGGAAATGCAACCGTCGGGCATCCGGGTCATCAACGTATTTCCGGGCCCCATCGACGATGAATGGAACCAGCATGTGCCACCCCCGAAGCTTGCCGCAGGCGCGCTTGCCAGCGCGATCGTGAAGGCCTTGCGTGACGGCGTCGAAGACGTCTACCCGGGCGACATGGCGCAGGAGTGGCTGGAGCGCTGGCGCGCCAATCCCAAGGTTCTGGAACGCGAACTCGCAGCCGGAGGCAGCTGAAATGAAACTGCCCCCACGCTCACTGCATGCGCCGCCCCCCGAGGGGGCGTTCAGTACCTTCGGAGCGGCCGTGCGGTACTGATATGGAGATCAACACAATGACAAAACCCAGCGAACCGATAGCGGCCGCAGACATTCTCGGCGCTCTGGTGGGCGCCATGGCCGTTGGCCGTATCCGGGTGATCGACCTCACCCAGACGCTCAAGCCCGAGTTTCCGCAGATTGCGCTGCCACCCGAGATGGGGCAGTGCTGGCCGTTCCGGATGGAGCAGGTGTCGCGTTATGACGAGCGCGGGCCGTCCTGGTACTGGAACAACTTTTCCTGTGGCGAACATACGGGCACCCATTTTGACGCGCCCAACCACTGGATTTCGGGTCGGGACCTGCCCAACAACGCGGTCGACACCATTGCCGTGCAGAACTTTGTCGCACCTGCATGCGTGATCGACTGTTCGAAGGAGGCGCAGGCCAACCCGGACTATTTGCTGACAGTGGCGGACATCGAGGCCTACGAGGCGGCGCACGGACGTATTCCACAAGGTGCCTGGGTCCTGATGCGCACCGATTGGTCCAAGCGCCAGGACCCCGAGGCCTACCAGAATTTCGATGAAACCGGGCAACACACGCCAGGCCCCGGCGTCGAGGCGGTACGTTTCCTGATCGATCAGCGAGCCGTACTGGGTTTCGGCTCCGAAGCGATCGGCACTGATGCCGGCCAGGGCTACCATCTGCGGCCACCGTATCCGTGCCATTACTACATGCATGGTGCGGGACGTTACGGTCTTCAGTGCCTGTGCAACCTCGACCTATTGCCGCCCGCTGGAGCGGTCCTGATCTGCCCGCCGCTCAAAATAGAGGATGGCAGCGGCAGTCCGCTGCGCGTGCTCGCGCTCGTGGGAGCCGCCTCTTGACGGGCAGCATGCCCAAGGTCGCTGCCGTGACCGGCGGCAGCGCAGGCATCGGCAGGGCGATTTGCGAGGACCTGCTGGCGCAAGGCTACGAGGTGATCTCGCTGGCCTTGCAGCGCTGCGACATCAGGCATCCGAAGCTGCACAGCATCGAGGTGGACCTGACGGACCGCGCTGCAACTGCGCGGGTCATGCATGATCTGGCGCAAGGTTTCGAGGTGACGACCGTCGTGCATAACGCCGGTGCGATCCGACCAGCCCTGCTCGCCGACGTGCAGCTGGAAGACCTTGATGCGCTGGTCGCCTTGCACCTGGCCAGTGCCATCCAATTGATACAGGCGACATTGCCCGCGATGCGCGCGCATGGCTTTGGACGCGTGGTGCTGATTTCGTCGCGCGCAGCGGTCGGATTGGCCACCCGTACCAGCTACTCGGCCACCAAGGCTGCGATGCTCGGCATGGCGCGCACCTGGGCGCTGGAACTGGCGGGTGACAACATCACGGTCAATGTCGTGGCGCCGGGTCCGATTCGCACGCCGATGTTCCATGCCGTTATCGAGGCCGGCAGCGACAAGGAGCGTGCGCTCGCCGCGTCGATACCGGTCAAGCGCCTGGGCGAGCCGCTTGACGTGGCGCGTGCCGTGCGCTTCTTCGCGGACCCGGCCAATAGTTTCGTCACCGGGCAAACGCTTTACGTGTGTGGCGGTACCAGCCTGGGCGCATTGGCCCTGTAGCAGGCCAGCCGGCACAGCGCATATCCGTCCCCTTCTTCGACAACCACCACCCCAGGAGCATTGCCATGAGAGTCTTCTTCCGGACCACTGTCCTCGCAGGCCTCGTGATGGGCCTCGGCGCCGTTGCCGCAACGCAGGCGCTCGCGGCTGACATCAAAGTCGGTTTCATCACCGCGTTGTCGGGCCCGGTGCTCAAGATCGTGGCGCTCAAACCCGACGCCGTGATCACCGGCACCTCTGGCACGCCCGGCGCCCTGCCGTACCTGGCACTGGCCGAACGCGGCTACAAGGGACAGATCTATGGCATGCACGCCCTGATCAACCCCGATTTTGTGCGCGTTGGCGACGCATCGGTCGACGGTATTCTGGTGCCCACGGGCCCGGTCATTGTGGCGGAACAACTGCCCGATTCGAACCCGATGAAGAAGGTCTCCATGGACTTCCGTGCGGCCTATCTGAAGGCCAATGGTGCGCCGGCCAAGGACGCGTTCTCCGCCTATTCCTTCGATGCCTGGATCCTGCTGCTCGAGGCCGCGTCGCGCGCCAAGGGCGAACCCGATACGCCGCAATACCGACTGGCTTTGCGCAACGCCCTGGTGTCCGGCAAGGAAGTGGTCGGAACGCACAGCATCTACAACTTCAAGCCCGAGAGCCGCTACGGATCGGACGAGCGTTCGCGGGTCGTGGTGAAGCTGGAAAAGGGCGAATGGAAGCTGGTGCCCTGAGCGTACCTGACTGACGCCATGAACAGCTATCGAAATCGACCCGAGGCTATCCAGGCCCTGGTCCAGGAGGACCGGGTGCACCGCGACCTGTACCTGAGCGATGAGCTGTTCGCGCTGGAACAGGAGCGTCTGTTCGCCAACACTTGGTTGTATGTGGGGCACACCAGCCAGGTGCCGAACCCCGGCGACTATTGGTCGCTGGAGCTCGCGGGTCGCCCGGTCATGATGGTGCGCCAAGCCGATGGCGTGGTCCGGGTGCTGTACAACCGGTGCGCACACAAGGGCAGCCGGCTGGTCAGCGACGAAAGTGGCAATACGGGCAAGTTCTTTCGCTGCCCTTACCACGCCTGGACTTACCGGCTGGACGGTGCGCCGCTGGCGCTGCCGCTCAAGGCGGCGTATGCCGATACGCGGCTGACCGAGTGCGAGTCGGGTCGCGGCCTGGTGCCGCTGGCGCAGGTGGAGATTTACCGCGAGTTCGTGTTTGCGCGTATTTCCGGCACGGGCCCTGACTTCAAAACCTATTTCGGCGAGGTGCTGGGCGCCATCGACAACATGGTTGATCGTTCGCCTGAAGGTCGACTGACGGTGGGCGGCGGCGTGCTGCGCAACGTCATGCAATGCAACTGGAAGATGTATCTGGAGAACATCAACGACACGGTGCATCCGATGTCGACCCACGAGTCGGCCACGCGTGCGGCCGCCGATCTGTGGCAGGGCCATGCGGCCGACGAACCCAAGCCAATGGCCATGGAGCAGATGCTTCCCTTTGGCGCGGGATATGATTTCTTTGACAAGATGGGTGGGCGTGTGTTCGCCAATGGGCACAGTGTGCTCGGTGTCCATTTCAGCATCCACTCGAACTATGCCCAGTTACCCGAGTACGAAGCCGCGCTGCGCGCCGCGCATGGCGAGCAGCGGGCGGCCGACATTTTGCAGCGCTCACCGCAGAATTCGGTGTTTTTCCCCAGCCTGTCGGTCAAGGGGTCGCCACAGGCGATTCGCGTCATCCGTCCGCTGGCGGCCGACCGCACCCTGATCGAGGCCTGGAGCTTTCGCGCAGCCGGGGCGCCGGATCTGCTGTTCGAGCGCGCGATGAGCTACAACCGGCTGGTTTTCTCGCCCATGTCGGTGTTGGCACACGACGACGTACACCTGTTTGAAAGCATGCAACGGGGTCTGCGTGCCGATGGCAATGAGTGGGTCAGCCTGCACCGCAACTTCGACCCGTCGGAACTTGCACACCCAACCCTCACGACCAACGGCACCAACGAGTTGCTGATGCGCAACCAGTTCCGTGCCTGGGCCAAATACATGGCGTTGACCGACGTGGCGCCGGTATGATGGTCGCGCTTGACTTCATCGTCGCAGAAGCCGCCCTGCTCGACAGTGGCCGCTTCGACGACTGGCTGGCGCTGTTCGCTGCGGACGGGCATTATTGGGTCCCCCTGCTCGGCGCTGCGCAGGTCGACCCGCTGTCCCACCAGTCGATTGCATTCGACGATCGCCTGCTGTTGCAGTTGCGTATCGACCGGCTCAAAAATCCGCGCGCACATTCGCAGCACCCGAAGAGTCATTGCCAGCATGTGTTGCAGCGCTCCGTTGTCGAGTCCAATGACCCGGCCACAGGAGAGGTCACACTGCGGACGCCGTTCATCTATATCGAGGCACGCGGTGATGATCAGGTTTTGCTTGCCGGAACCTGTCGCCACCGGCTGACGCGCGGTCCCGACGGCCTGTTGATCCGGCAAAAGCGCATCGATCTGCTCAACCCACAGCGCGCCTTGCCGGCAATCCAGCTCTTTATCTGAGCGGCCTCTTTTCCCCCTTCCTACCACCACCACCACCACCATCACCACCATCACCACCATCATCACCACCATCATCACCCCCCACCACCACCACCACCACCACTAAAGTTATCACATGAAAATTCTGATCAAGAACCTGACTCGCACAACGCTGGCTGCTGCCGTCACCGTTGGATTTGCCATGGGCGCCATCGCCGCTGATCTCAAGGTCGGCCTGAGTGTCTCGCTGTCCGGACCCAACGCGTCCCTGGGCGTCCCCTATGCCAAAGGCATGCAGGCCGCCCTGGCTTTCCGGCCGGAGGTGAACGGGCGCAAGATTAAGCTGATCGTGCTCGACGACGGGTCCGATCCGACGACCGCGGGACGTAACGCGCGCAAGTTGGCCGAAGAAGACAAGGTCGATGTGTTGATGGGAACCTCCGGCGTGCCGGCCGCGATCGCGATGGCGCAGGTGGCACGCGACGCCAAGGTTCCGATGATCGGCCTCACGCCTATCGTGCTCGATGCGGCAGAGAACTCGTGGTTCGTGACCGTGGCGCAACCCACCCAGCTCATGATTGATGCAGTGGTGGAGCGTATGGTGAAGGACGGCGTCAAGTCGGTTGCATACATCGGCTTTTCAGATGGCTGGGGCGATCTGGTCTACAACGCGCTGGTCAAGGCCAGTGCCGGCGCAGGCATCAAGGTGCTGGGCAATGAACGTTACGCACGCGCAGACTCCTCGGTTACGGGGCAGGTGCTCAGGCTGTTGTCCATGAAGCCCGACGCGGTAATGACGGGCGGCGCGGGCACACCGGGTGCACTTCCGTTTCTGGCATTCGCCGAACGCGGGTTCAAGGGCCCGATGTATGGCCAGCACGGCCTCATCAACCCGGACTTCGTGCGCGTGGTCGGTACCGCCGCGCAAGGCGCGATCATGCCCACTGGGCCGGTCATCGTTGCCGAACAGTTGCCGGCCGACTACCCGACCCGCAAGATCGCGATGGATTTCCGGGCGATATTCCAGAAGGTCAACAATGCGCCGTCCAGCGACGCCTTCTCGGCTTATTCGTTCGATGGTTGGCTGGTGTTCACCGATGCGGCGGCGCGCGCCAAGGGCGAGCCGGGTACGGCCGAATTCCGTACGTCGCTGCGTGACGCGATCGTCACCACCAAGGAGGTGGTCGGCACCCATGGCGTCTACAACTTCAAGCCTGGCGAGGTGTATGGCGTGGACAAGCGTGCACGCGTGCTCGTGAAGATCGACAACGGTCAGTGGAAACTGGTTCCCTGACCCCTGACTGCCTGTTACTCGGAAAAAAGTGCATATGACAAACACCGCAAGGGCAACGCGATGACATGGGACGTGGCGCTCATACTGGGAATAGACGGGCTCGCCAATGGCGCGGTCTATCTGCTTGCCGGACTAGGACTGGTGCTGATCTTTTCGGTCACGCGGGTGGTGTTTGTTCCTTTCGGTGACATCGCCGCCTTTGCGGCGTTGACGCTGGCGGCGTTCGAAACCAACAGTCTTCCACCGACGATTGCGATGGTCGTGGTGCTGGCCGCCGTCGCGCTGGTGACGGAGGTCGGCAGCCTGTTGCGCCGCGGGCAGGCGGCGCGCATTCCCATGGCTGTTCTGACCTGGGGCTTGTTGCCGCTTGTGCCATGCCTGCTGGCGTGGTTTGCGTCGCGACCGGGCATGCCAGCGTCGCTGCATGTGGTGGCCGCCGTGCTGCTGGTCGTGCCGATCGCGCCATTGCTGGCACGGGTGGTGTTCCAGCCGATTGCGGACGCATCATCGCTGGTGTTGTTGATCGTCTCCCTGGCACTGCATTTCCTGCTGTCGGGCCTGGGCCTGTTGTTCTTCGGTCCGGAAGGCTCGCGCACGCAGGCGTTGGTGACGGGTACGTTGGAGCTGGGTGGTGGGTTCAATGTGAGCGCACAGGTCGTGTTGATGGTGGCTTCGGCGATCGTGCTCAGCGGAATATTCTTCCTTGTGTTCGAACGCACGGTGGCCGGCAAGGCCTTGCGCGCGACTGCGGTCAACCGCGTAGGTGCGCGCCTGGTGGGTATTCGTCCGGCGCGCACCGCCTTGCTGGCGTATGGCATTTCGTCGTTGCTGGCCGGACTGATCGGTGTACTGATCGCTCCGGTGACGACGATGTATTACGACTCGGGTTTCATCATCGGATTGAAGGCCTTCGTGGCCGCGATCATCGGAGGGCTCGTCAGTTTCCCGGTCACGGCGATCGGCGCACTGGCGGTCGGCCTGGTCGAGAGTTTTGCTTCGTTCTATAGCGGAGCTTTGAAGGATGTCATTGTGTTCAGCCTGCTCATTCCAGTGTTGATGCTGCGCTCATACCTGAGCCGGCATGTCGAAGACGAAGACGAAGAGGTGGATCAATGAACCGCCGGGCCGCTCCCAAGGCTCATGCCGCAGCGCGCTGCGCGGAGGCCTTTTCATATTGCCGCCGGGCCGCTCCCAAGGCTCATGCCGCAGCGCGCTGCGCGGAGGCCTTTTCATATTGCCGCCGAGCCGCTCCCAAGGCTCATGCCGCAGCGCGCTGCGTGGAGCTTGCGTTATGAACCGGTCCGCAATGAACGCCGTCCTGCTGGCGATGCTGGTCGCGGCGCTGGCTGTCACGCCCGCGTTTGCCGGCAATTTCATGGTCTCCTTGCTCAATGACATCGGCATTGGCACCTTGGTTGCGCTGGGTCTGGTTCTGCTCACCGGCATCGGTGGGGCAACTTCCTTCGGCCAGGCGGCCTTCGTGGGCATTGCCGCGTATGCCACCGCGTGGCTGAGTACGGCGCATGACATATCACCGTGGCTGGGACTGGTATTTGCCTTGTCGCTTACCGGAATTTCGGCGCTGGCGATCGGCATGCTGACCCTGCGTCTTGGCGGGCACTTTCTGCCGCTTAGCACGATTGCATGGGGACTGTCGATCGCGATGCTGTTCGGCAACATGGACGCCCTGGGGCAGCACACCGGTCTGTCGAACATTCCGGCACTGTCGCTTGGCAGCTGGTCACTGGCAAGCCCGCAGGCAATTTACTATTTGATCTGGATACTGGTGGGCCTGGCCTACTGGTTCAGCCACAACCTGTTGCGATCCCGACCAGGCCGTGCCATCCGCAGTTTGCGCGGCGGCGCGATTCTCCTGGCCAGCGTGGGCGCAGACGCTTACCGCGTTCGATTGACCTTGTTTGTCACGGCTGCGTTGATGGCGGGCCTGGCGGGTTGGCTTTACGCCCACATGAACCGGTTCGTGAGCCCGTCACCCTTCGATGTGCGCGCCAGCATCGAGTACCTCTTGATGACGGTGGCCGGTGGGCTGGGCCAGCTCGCGGGCGCCGTTGTCGGTTCGGCGCTGGTGCTGATACTGAAGAACGGCCTGCAGGATGTCCTGCCCTTGTTCACGCAAAGGGCCGGCCAGCTGCAGGCGATCACCTTTGCGGCACTGTTCATCCTGCTGCTGCATTTCGCGCGTGGTGGCCTGATGGGTTTCGTACGCAAGTGGATGCAACGGTGGGCCGGACCGCCGACGGCGCGCGCACCGATGGCCCGGGTCGCGCCACTGCCACATCGCACCATGCCCGAACGTGGCACTTCCATCCTGTCGGTGTCCGGCGCGGTGAAGCGGTTTGGCGGACTGGTAGCCGTGAGTGACGTGAGTTTCGACGTCAACGCTGGAGAGATCGTGGGCCTCATCGGTCCGAATGGCGCGGGCAAATCGACCATGTTCAACCTGCTGACATGCACGGCGCCCATGACGTCCGGACAGATTCGGTTCCTGGGTCGGAATATCACCGGTTTGCCGCAGCGCGACGTGGCACGCCTGGGGTTGGCGCGCACGTTTCAACACGTCAAGCTGCGTCCACAGATGAGTCTGCTGGACAACGTCGCACTGGGTGCCCACTCGCGCACCAAAGTCGGCTTTCTGAAGGCCGGGTTGCGGCTCGATGTGCATGAGGAACGCCAGATGTTGCAGGAGGCGCAGCGGCAGCTCGAGCGCATCGGCCTGGGCGATCGCGCCCATGAGCTGGCCGGCAGCCTTCCCTTGGGAACGCAACGCATATTGGAGATCGCACGGGCATTGGCGGCCGACCCGGTTTTGTTGGTGCTTGACGAACCTGCGGCCGGCTTGCGCCGCAGGGAAAAAATGGCCTTGGGGGCGTTGTTGCGCAAGTTGTGCGATGAAGGCGTGACGATCCTGATCGTCGAACACGATATGGACTTCGTCATGAAACTGGTAGACCGGTTGGTGGTCATGAACTTCGGATCGAAACTGCTCGAGGGAGCGCCGTCCACGGTGCGGGCCGACGAGCGTGTGCAGGCGGCGTATCTGGGGTCAACAATATGACTGCCATGCTCGAAGTCGGCGACCTGCATGTGTCGTACGGGCAGGTTGATGCTGTGCGCGGCGTCAGCCTGGCGCTGGAGTCGCGCCAGATCATCTCGGTGATCGGTCCGAACGGCGCGGGAAAGACCACGCTGCTGGCGGCCGTGATGGGGCTGTTGCCCAGCAAGGGCCAATTGCGCTTCGAAGGTGAAGACCTGCATGGTCTGGATGTCGAAGCGCGCGTGGAGCGTGGCATGTGCCTGGTGCCGGAGAAACGCGAGTTGTTCGGGAGCCTGACCGTGCTCGACAACCTGCAGCTGGGGGCCTATTCGAAGCGGCACCGCAGCGACGCGCTCAAACGCCAGTTGCAGACTGTCTACGACCGCTTCCCGCCCCTGGCGGACCGTCGGGGGCAACGCGCCGACACGCTCTCGGGCGGCGAACGCCAGATGCTCGCCATCGGCCGCGCGCTGATGTCCTCGCCCCGCCTGTTGATGCTGGACGAGCCCAGCCTGGGCCTCGCGCCGCTGATCGTACGCGACATTTTCGGCATCGTGCGCCAACTGCGCGATGACGGCGTGTCGATCCTGCTTGTCGAGCAGAACGCCCGGGCGGCGTTGGAGACGTCCGATCGGGGTTATGTTCTGGAGACTGGCGAGATCGCGTTGTCCGGTGACTCGGGTGACCTGGCTGTCGACCCGCGCGTGCACGCGACCTACCTGGGTGGAGGTATCGATGACGACGACGAGTGAGCCCGTTAGCGGCAGCACATTGCCGCCGGCCCGGCGCACGCTGGGCGACATGCTGCAGCGGCAAGCTTCCACGTTCGGTTCCAAGCCGCTATTGCGTATAGCCGGGCAGCAGTGGTCACACAGCGATGCCGCCAGGGTCGCGGGTATGCGCGCTGCGGTCTTGTCCGGCGCCGGCGTAAAGATGGGCGACCGGGTCGCGCTGATGTGCGGCAACCGGGTCGAATTTCTCGAGGTGTTCCTGGGTGCCGGCTGGATGGGTGCGGTGACCGTGCCGGTCAATACGGCATCGATGGGGCCGCAGCTCGGCTACTTTCTCACCGACAGTCAGGCCAGCTTGTTGGTGATCGAGGCCGCGTTTCTGGAACGCCTGCGCGACATCGATCTTACGCGTACCGCCCTGTGCGAAATCTGGATTGTGGGCGATGATGACGGCCACGCTCCAACGGCCACGGCGGCAATTCGTGTTGTCCCATATCCCGCCGCGGCGCCGATCATCGCGCCGGCTGACGTAAAGCCCGGCCACCCGCTGGCCATCATGTACACCTCCGGCACCACTGGGCCGGCCAAGGGCGTGATGTGCCCACACGCACAGTATTACTGGTGGGGCCTGAACAGCGCCAATGTGCTTGGTGTGGGCCCGGACGACGTTTTGTGCACCACGCTGCCGCTGTTCCATATCAATGCACTCAACACCTTCGCGCAGGCTGCTCTGCTGGGCTGCGAGGTAGTGTTCGAGTCACGGTTTTCGGCCTCGGGCTTCTGGCCTGCGATGCGCCAGAGTGGGGCGACCGTCGTCTATCTGCTGGGCGCCATGGTGCCCATCCTGCTGGCACAACCCGAAGGCGCGCATGAGCGCGATCACCGGGTGCGTGCAGGCCTGGGCCCGGGTGTTCCCGCAGATGCCGGTCGGCGATTTATGGAGCGCACCGGCGTGCAGTTGCTCGAGGGTTACGGATCGACTGAAACCAACTTCACCATCGCGACCGCGCCGGATTCGCCGCGTACCGGGGTGATGGGCTGGGTGCAGCCCGGTTTTACAGCACGTGTCGTGGACGATGACGACGTCCCGGTGGTGGCCGGCGAGGCCGGCGAGTTGCTGTTGCGCGCCGACGAGCCGTTTGCCTTTGCGAGCGGCTATTTCAACATGGCCGAGAAGACCATCGAGGCCTGGCGCAACCTGTGGTTCCATACCGGCGACCGCGTGGTGCAGGACGCTGACGGGGCGTTCCGGTTCGTCGATCGCATCAAGGATGCGATCCGACGACGCGGTGAGAACATCTCGTCATTCGAGGTCGAGCAGGTGTTGCTGAGCCATCCGGGCGTCGCGGAATGCGCAGTCTTCCCGGTGCGCTCGGAACTGGCGGAGGATGACGTGATGGCCGCGCTGGTGACGCGCGCCGGGGTGCAGATCGAACCGTCTGAAGTGATCGCCTTTTGCACGTCGCGCCTGCCGTATTTTGCGGTTCCACGCTACCTGGACATTCTTGACACTCTACCGCGCACCGAAAACGGCAAGGTACAGAAGTACCGGCTGCGCGATCGTGGCCTGAGCCCCTCCACCTGGGATCGCGGCAGTACGAACCGCAAACCCTCTGGCCCCTGAGATCCATGTATGGAATCGACGGTGCAGGCCGACGTCCCACGTCCATTTTGTCAGGGCAGGTCGCCTTTGTGACCGGAGCCGGGCAGGGCTTGGGCCATGCGATCGCGTTGGGCCTGGCGCAGGCGGGTGCGCATGTGGTTCTTACAGACATCACTATTGGGCTGGATGCGGCTGCCGACCGTGTGCGCGTGCCGGGGCAGGATTGCCTGGCGCTGTCTCTGGATGTACGCGATGAGGCCGCCTTCACCGACACATTCGCGCAGGCACTGGCGTATTTCGGCCGCGTCGACGTGATGGTCAACAACGCGGCGCGCACACCGGCCACGTCGATCTGGGACATCACGGCGGACGAGTGGGACGATGTGATGGCGATCAACCTGCGTGGCGTTTTTTTTGGCTGCCGTATCGCAGGCCGCCACATGCGCGAACGACGCGCCGGGCGCATCATCAACCTGGCGTCGGTGGCCGGCCAGCAGGCCAGTACGGCCACTGGCGCGCATTACGGCGCGTCGAAAGCCGCGATATTGGCATTGACGCGGTCGTTCGCACAGGAACTCGCGCCGCACGGTGTGACCGTCAATGCACTTGCGCCCGCGGCCATCCGCAGTGAACTGCTCGATGCCATGGACCCCGACCAGCAATCGAGATTGGCCGCAGGTATTCCGCTGGGTCGCTTCGGACTGCCACAGGAGGTGGCCGCCGCCGCAGTCTACCTGGCCTCGCCACTGGCCGCGTACACCACGGGCGCGACGCTGGACCTCAACGGTGGGCGCCTCATGCGCTGAGGCGGCGGTTGTCGCAGTGTGGCGTCGAGTCGAACTTCTGAACGCTGGGCATTGGGCAGCCTCCTAATTCTTGAACTCGGCCGGGCGTTTGCCCATGGTCGACATCATTGCCTCCTGAATGTCGTCGCCGAGCAGCATGGCCGCGTTCCAGATAGCGTTGTAATTCAGGCTGTCGGCCACCGAGTGGTCCCGCGCGTAGGTGATCATTTCCTTGGTGCCGCGGATCGCCAGCGGCGACTTGGCCGCGATGGTGGTGGCCATCTCCCGCACGCCGGCCTGCAAGGCTTCGCGCGAATCGAACACCTTGTTCACCAGCCGCATCTCGCGCGCCTCGGCTGCCGTGAAGCGCCGCCCGGTGTAGGCCAGTTCGCGCGCCATGCCTTCGCCGATCAGCCTGGGCAGACGCTGCAGCGTGCCGACATCGGCCGTCATGCCGATGTCGATTTCCTTGATCGAGAAATACGCGTCAGATGAGCAATACCGCATGTCGGCGCAGCTGATCAGGTCGATGCCGCCACCGATGCAGCCACCGTGGATGGCCGCCAGCACCGGCTTGCGGCAACGTTCCAGGCTGGTCAGTGTGTCCTGCATGTCGAGGATCACGCGGCGCAGGTTTTCGCGCATGCGTGCGTCGCAGTCGTTCTGGATCGTCGCGCCCATGCCCATCATCATTTCCAGGTCGATGCCGGCGGTAAACAGCTTTCCTTCGCCCTCGAGAATCGCCACCCGGGCATCGGGTGTGTCGTCGACCCAGCGGAACGCCTGGCGGATCTCCTGCCACATGTCGACATTCATCGCGTTGGCCTTGTCGGGACGGTTCAGGCGCACCGTGGCGACATGGTTGTCCAGGCTGACGGCCAAGGTCTTGTAGATCATGGGTGTGTTTCCGGTGGCAATGGATGGGGCTGCGATGGCGGCCGCATGGGTGGTCGTGCTGTCCGCTGCAGGCGGTGTCTGCAACGCGACGGCGAGCTCGAAGCCCTGCTTGATGGCGCGTTTGGCGTCAAGCTCGGCGGCCTTGTCGGCGCCGCCGATCAGATGCACCGGCAGGCCGGCGGCGGTGAGCGCGGCGTGCAGTTCACGCTGCGGATCCTGCCCGGCGCACAGCACGATGCTATCGGCGGCAATGACCCTGTCCTGCCCGTCCACGGTGATATGCAGACCGGCGTCGTCGATCTTGCGGTAGCGCACGCCCGGAATCATCTCGACCTTGCGGTGTTTCAGTGAGGTACGGTGGATCCAGCCGGTGGTCTTGCCCAGGCCCTCGCCTACCTTGCTGGCCTTGCGCTGCAGCAGCATCACCTTGCGCGGGCTGGCCTCGATATGCGCGGGCTTCAAGCCACCACGCTCGGCATAACCGGTGTCGACGCCCCATTCGGCGAAGAACCGGGCCTGATCCAGGCTGGGACTGGTGCCGCTGTGCAACAGGTATTCGGCCACGTCGAAACCGATACCACCGGCACCGATCAGCGCCACGGTCTTGCCGACATCGCGTTTGTCGCGCAATACGTCCAGATAGCTGCAGACCTTCGGATGGTCGATGCCGTCGATGGCCGGCAGGCGCGGGGTCACGCCGGTGGCGAGCACCACCTGGTCGAAACCGGCCGCGATCAGATCCTGCGCCTTGACCCTGGCGCCGAGCTTGAGCGTCACCCCGGTCAGCGCGATCTGGCGCTGGTAGAAACGCAAGGTCTCGTAGAACTCCTCCTTGCCCGGAATCTGCTTGGCGATGTTGAACTGGCCGCCGATCTCGCTGCCGGCATCGAACAGGGTTACGTCGAATCCACCCTGTGCTGCGGTTGTCGCAAAACTCAGGCCGGCCGGGCCCGCACCGACGACTGCGATGCGGCCCGTGGACTTGGCTGGAACGATGTTGAGTAGCGTCTCGTGACAGGCGCGCGGGTTCACCAGACAGGAGGTGATCTTGCCGGCGAAGGTGTGGTCCAGGCAGGCCTGGTTGCAGCCGATGCAGGTGTTGATCTCGTCGGCCCGGCCCTGCTCGGCTTTGCGCACGAACAGCGGGTCGGCCAGGAACGGGCGAGCCATCGACACCATGTCGCAATAACCGTCGTCCAGCAGTTGTTCTGCCACCTCGGGGGTGTTGATGCGGTTCGTGGCCACCAGCGGGATGCCGACCTTGCCCATCAGCTGCCGTGTCACCCAGGCGAACGCGGCGCGCGGCACCTTGGTGGCGATGGTGGGAATACGCGCCTCATGCCAGCCGATGCCCGTGTTGATGATGGTTGCGCCGGCCGCCTCGACAGCCCGGGCCAGTTCCACCACTTCATAGAGCGTGGAGCCACCCTCGACCAGGTCGAGCATCGACAGGCGGTAGATGATGATGAAGTTGGCGCCCACGCGTTCGCGTGTGCGGCGCACGATCTCGACCGGGAACCGGATGCGCCTTGCATAGTCGCCACCCCATGCGTCGTCGCGGTGGTTGGTGCGCGCGGCAATGAACTCATTGATCAGGTAACCCTCGGAGCCCATGATCTCCACGCCGTCGTAGCCGGCGTATTGCGCCAGCGCAGCGCAGTTGACGAAGTCGGCGATGGTCTGCTCTACCTCCGCGGTGCTCAGCGCCTTGGGTTTCATCGGGTTGATCGGGGCCTGCAGCGCGCTGGGCGCGACCAGGTCGCCGTGGTAAGCGTAGCGGCCGAAATGCAGGATTTGCATCGCGATTTTTCCGCCGGCCTTGTGCACTGCCGCGGTCACCGGTTTGTGTTTGTCGGCTTCTGCCTCGGTGGTCAACCGGGCTCCGCCGGGCATCGGGCGGCCGCGGTCATTGGGGGCGATGCCGCCGGTCACGATCAGGCCGACGCCGCCGGCGGCGCGTTCCGCGTAGAACGCTGCCATGCGCGCAAAACCGTCCTTCGCCTCTTCGAGACCGACGTGCATGGAACCCATCAACACCCGGTTGGGCAAAGTGGTGAAGCCCAGGTCGAGCGGGGTCAGAAGTTTCGGATAGGTCGTCATGGGGCGAATGTCCTCAAGATGCAGGGGTTTCGGGGCGGTCGCGTCGGCCCGACGGGGCGCCGAACTATGCAACCAGTTGCGCAGTCTAGAAGGGTTGAGGAATTTATGCAACTGGTTGCATAAAGGCATGGCAACACATAGACTTTCGCCATGTCCTTGTCCCATGCCGTGCTCACCTCCTTGCTGGAAAAACCGTCGTCGGGTTACGACCTGGCGCGGCGTTTCGACAAGTCGATCGGTTACTTCTGGCATGCCACCCACCAGCAGATCTACCGGGAACTTGCGCGCATGGAGGCCGCCGGCTGGGTCGCCTCCATCACCGCGCCGGACGCTGGCAACACCCGCAAGCGCAGCTACCGTGTGTTGCCAGCGGGCCGTGACGAACTCGGACGCTGGGCACTGGAGCCGTCCGCCCCGATGGACCTGCGCGATGAGGTCACGGTGCGGCTGCGCGCCGACGCGGCGCTGGGGCCGCTGGGGCTGGAGTCCGAACTGCTGCGCCGCATCACGCAACACCAGGACAAGCTGCAGACCTACCGCAACATAGAGGCGCGTGATTTCCCTGCCGGCAAACCGCTGGGTCGCAATGCCCGGATCCAGCACATGATCCTGAAGAAGGGCATGTTGTTCGAGCAAGGGTCGATCGACTGGACGCAGGAGATGCTGACCGTGCTGGCGCAGGCCTGAATGGCGCCCGATACATGGCCGTTGTCGCTGTGCGCCTGTTCCCGTATAGATTCAGTCACAGAAACGTTGGGACACTACTGATACAGGCATTCAAGTTCATTTTTTTGGGGAGCGCGCCATGGCTGATCTGATTCTCTATACCAACCCCCAGTCACGCGGGCGCATCGCCCACTGGATGATGGAGGAACTGGGCGAGCCGTTCGAGACCATCTGGCTGGACTACGGCCCCGCCATGAAGGCCCCGGAATACCTGGCTGTCAATCCGATGGGCAAGGTGCCGACGCTGCGCCATGGCGATGTCGTTGTCACCGAGTCGGCCGCCATCTGCGCCTACCTGGCAGACCGGTTTCCGGGCAAGGGCTTGATTCCGCCGGCGGCGGACCCGCGCCGTGCCGCCTGGTTCCGCTGGATGTTTTTTGTTGCCGGGCCGCTGGAGATGGCGCTGACGGCGCGGTCACTGGATTGGAAGGTGCCGGACGGCAGGAGCCGCATGGTCGGTTTCGGCAGCTATGCAGACGCCCTGCATGGACTGGAAGTTGCGCTGACACCCGGGCCGTTCGTCTGCGGTGCGCAATTCACGGCGGCCGATGTGGTGGTTGGCTCTGCGATCATCTGGGGCATGGTGTTCGGTACCATCGAGAAACGCTCTGCGCTCGAGGCCTATGCGCAGCGCTGCATGACGCGGCCCGCGTACCAGCGCAGTGTGACGGTCAATGACGCGATCGTGCAGGCCGGCACGGCCTGATGCGCGAACGCCGCCGAGCCGCGACCAGTAGCCTGAAAGGAATTGCAATGTCCCAGCCGCCCGTTTCCATTCGCCTGGGTGATACCGCCCCGGCCTTCACGCTGCCCGATGTGGTGCGTGGCGAACCCGTCGCGTTCGGTGGTGCGGAACCGCTGGCGCCTTGCACCTGTGTTGTCTTCATGTGCAACCATTGCCCGTACGTGCATTTCCTGTTGGCGCATTTTGTCGCGTTGTCCCACGATTACAGTGCGCGCGGCGTGCGCTTCCTGGCCATCAGCGCCAATGACGTGGCCTCGCATCCGCAGGACGCACCGCACCACATGCAGACTCTGAGCCAGAAGATGAATTTCGGCTTTCCCTACCTCTACGATGCATCGCAAGCCGTTGCCAAGGCGTACGGCGCTGCCTGCACGCCCGAGTTCTTCGTCATCGACGCGGCCGGCGCGCTGGCATACCACGGCCGTTACGGTGCGGCCCGCCCCGGTGTCGACCTGCCAGGCGGCGAGGACCTGTGCGCGGCGCTCGACGCAGTGCTGGACGGGCGCGCCGTGGATGTGACGCAATACCCCAGCATCGGTTGCAGCATCAAGTGGAAAGCCTGAGCCTGAGCCTGAGCCTGAGCGCCAGCGACACGGGATCGCCGTTGCGACGCTGATACCGCGTCCGGTTCGATGCGCACGCCGCGTCGGCAAAAGAAGGAGAGTCGCGCAACTCCCGTCAGGCGTTAGCCATGCAGCTGTTTCTCCAATCGGTGTGGCGTATCCCCGCTGCTGACGCAGCGTTGCTGCGGCGCTTTCCGCGTTACGCGCTGGCGGTGTGGGCGATTGCCATGGTTTCGGCCTTGTATGCATTGATCTATCTGACCCGTGTGTGGGACTCGAATGCCAACACCCGCGCCTTGCCGATCGCCATCGTGAACCTCGAAGCCGGACTGCAGTACCGGGGACACGCGGTCAATGTGGGCGGCGAACTGACCAAGGGGCTGATGGCATCGGGCACCTTCGGTCACCGGACGCTGCCCGATGCGGCGCAGGCCCCGCAGGCAGTTCAGCGCGGTACGCTGGCTTTTGCCATCGTGAGCCCGAAGGACTTCAACGCCAATGCGGTGCCCGGTGTGCAACCGGGCGCCGGCCAGGTGACCGTGATCGCGTCCGAAGGCAACAACTACGCTGCAGCCGGTTTCGGCCGCCGCTTTGCGCAAGATCTGGGCCACAAGGCCAACGCGATACTGCAACGAGCAGCGCTGGGCGCAGGTGCTGGCCAGCGCGGACGGGTCTGGGCGCAGCCGCATTGCTGTTGGCGACTTTTGTCGGCCGCTGGAAGCTGCAACCGGCTGCCGAAATGCGCCCACCGATCGACGTGTGACGTCGATGAACACCGGGGGGCGCGTAAGCTGTCCGCTCACATGGCCGTTGCGGCTGCTGCGCGCCACCGGGTCCGCGCATTAGTCTGGCGCCTTCATGGCAACGGCCGGATCGGCCCATCCGGTTGACGCGCTCGCGCAGGCGAACACGGGGCCACCTGATCGGGCCCAGGTGGCGATCGGCTGGCGTGCGCCGGCCTGAATTTCCGCGATGGAGGCGCCCTGCACATCCAGTACGCCCAGCCATCCGTTGCGACCGGCGTTCTTGACCGCGTACAGGCTGGCATCTGCCACATTGAGTACTGCAGCCCAATCCAGCGCATCTGGATAGTCGCTGCACAGCGGGAAACTGGCGAAGCCGACCGAACAGGTCTTGGCCAGGCGATGCCCGCCGTCGATCTCGAATGGGGCATCGGAGACCGCGGCGCATGCGCGTTCCGCCAGTTCGGGCGCGAACCGGCGCGACGTGCCGCGCGCCACGACCAGAAACTCTTCGCCGCCCCAGCGCACCAGGTAATCGGTTTCCCGGAACACGCCCAGCAGCCGGCTGCGCATCTGCGTGAGCACCGCATCACCTGCGGCATGTCCGTGGCGATCGTTGATGTCCTTGAAGTGATCGATATCGAACATGAAGAAGAGGAGATCGGCATCGGCCGGCAGATCGGCGCCGTGCTGCAGATGGTTTTCGTGGGCCCGCACGGCCAGCGCCGCGTCCGATGCGATGTGCATGATGAAGAACCTGCGATTGCGCAGGCCAGTCAAGGGGTCAGTCATGCTCGATTCGTTCAATTCGTCGGTGAGCAGTTGTAATTCGGCCGTGCGTTGCTGGACCTTTGCCTCCAGTGCCTGTTGGTTATGCAGCAAGCGTCGGGTACGCAGTTGGACGAAGCCAAGTACCGTGGCCGCCAGCAACATCAGTGCGAGCATGCGGAACCACCATTGCTGCCACCAACTCGGCAGCACCTGCAGTGCGATGGACAACTCGTTCGGGCTCCATCCGCCGCTGCGATTGGTGGCCCGGACCCGCAGCAGGTAGCTGCCGGGATCGAGGTTGCTGTAACTGGCAACCCGGTTGATCGATCCGGTATCGATCCATTGCGGGTCGAACCCGTCCAGTCGGAAGGCATACTGGATGCGCCCGGGTTCGCTATAGTCCAGTGCCGCGAATTCGAGGCTGAAGCTGCGTTGCGCGGGCGCCAGTTGCAGGCCCTGCGCCAGGTTCCCGGCGGATTGCCGCTGGCCGTTGACGCGCAATTCCGTCGCCACCAATGCAGGCGCAAAGTCAGGTGCGTCGAAAGAGTCAGGCCGCACCACCAGCACGCCCTTGCTGCCGCCAAAGAGCATGCGTCCGTCAGCGGTCTGCGTGTAGGACCCGAACCAGCCGGTGCCCAGGTCGGCGCCGTCCACGGCGCGCAGGGCGATCAGCTGGTCCGTTGAGGGGTCGTAGACCTGGATATGGGTCCAGATGCGGCCGCGGCTGTCGGCCAGCAGGTTGGCGCCGAAAGGACGGTTGACTATGCCATGGCGTTCGCTGATCCGGTCGAACCAGGCCTGGCGGCCGTCCCAGCGCGACATGTGATGCAGACCCGCGACACCGGTGTCGACCCACAAGCTGCCGTGGCGATCGAACATCAAGCCCGCAACGCTCTGGCTGGCCAGGCCGGAGCCGTTCGGCGAGGTGACCGGATCGAGTTCCTGCTCGCCGGCAGCGATCCGAAACAGGCCCTGCACCGTTCCGACCCAAAGGCTGGCGTCCGGCGCTTCGGCCAATACATGGACGGCGCCCTGCAAGGGCCCGGCGCCACCGCGCAGGGCCACCCGCGCCAGCCGGGCGTCACCCGGAGCCAATCGGTATAGCCCGTCTTCGGAGCCCACCCACAAGTCACCGTTGCGGCCCGCCAGCAGTGAGCGGGTTGCGCCACCCTGGGTGGGCAGCACCTGCATCTGCCTGCGGTTCCTGCTGAATTGGTACAAGGCCTCGTCCGTCCCCAGCCAGACGGATCCGTCGCGGGTCTGGGCCATTGCCGCCACGCGGGGAATCGCCGGCGGTGCCGGCGGGGGCTGTTGTGGCGATTGCATGGCGCCCGGCTTGGGCAACACCTCGCCGATGACGCGCAATGCGCTGTTCATCACCGCGATGCCGCCACGCTGGGATGAGGCCCAGATCTCGCCGTTGTCCAACGGCAGCAGGCTGCGCACACTGGGGTCATTGAGACGGCTTGTGAGTGTCAGATCGGCGCCGCGCAGCCAGACGGCCCGGTTGTTCGGGTTGTGCCGCTGCAGGCCGAGGCCGAAGCCGCCGACCCAGAGCCATCCGGCCTGATCCGTCATCAGTGCCGTGACTTCGTTCCCGGCCAGGCCAGCCGGTTTGCGGATGTCGTGACTGAGGTGGCGCAGCAGGTGCAGGCTCCGGTCGAAGATGGCGATGCCGGCAACGGTGCCCACCCACATCTCGCCGCCCGGCGCTTCGGCGAAGTTGGAAACCGCCGCGCCGGACATGCCGTTGTCGGTGCTGGCGTGGTTCACGGCCGTCGCCTCGGCGGTGTCCGGATCGATGGTCACCAGATCGCCGCGTTGGTTTCCGGCCCAGATCCGGCCATCTGATGCCTGGCGCAAGGCTTGTACTTGCGGACCGATCAGGTGAGGCGCGACCGGTTCGAAGCGGTTGCTACCCCGCCGCATGCGGCTCAGGCCTTTCCAGGTGCCGACCCACACGGTTCCGGCGCGGTCGACCAGCAGGCTCAGCACCCGGTCGTCGGGCAGGCTGCCGGCGTCGACGCCGTGTCGAAAATGGGTGAAGCTGGCGCCGGCAATGTTGAATCGGGCTACGCCACCGCCGATGCTGCCGACCCAGATATTTCCGCTGCTGTCCTCGGCCAGCGCGCGGATTGTCGGCAGCGGCGGAGGTTTGCTGGTAACGGCCGTTTTCGTCGCAAGACCCCAATCGCTGACACGCTCGGTGGTCGGGTCGTACACGGCCAGTCCGTCGGTTTCGGTACCGATCCACAACCGGCCGTCGCGCGTGGGAAGCAAGGCGCGAATCCAGCCCAGACTGCGACGCGATGCATCGGCACTGTCGCGTTCCTGCGGGCGGAAGCGGTAACCGTCGAACCGCACCAGACCGTCGCCCGTGGCAATCCAGATCAGACCGGCCTTGTCTTGCGTCAGTGCGGCGACAACGTCACGTGGAATGATGCCGGCGCCAACCGATTCGAAGCGGGGTTCGCAGAGGGCGTCGAGGTCGCCGGCAGAGGACGGGAGTGCGGCATGGACGCCAGTGGCTACCAGCAGATATACCGATGCAGTCCACAGCAGTCTTGCCATCATGCGCGATCGTAGCATCGCATTTCACGCGGTAGCCGCTACTTTGCGGTCTGACTGGCAGGTGTTGGAAATCCGCCGCACCCGACGGTCGTGACACGCGATTCAGCGCTGCGACGTGGCGCCGGCACCTTCGCCGGCGCGGCCGTAGCCCATGCACGGGCCCAGGTAACCTGCGAACAGGGCGCCACCCATGTCCGGCACAGCAGGAGCTTCTCCTTGCTGGCCTGGGCTGTCGCAAAACCGAATGCGCTGGCACCACCGTTGGTGCCAGCGAAGGTCACCGTCAGGCCACTGGCGCTTCCTCCGCGTCTTCCTCTTCGTTCAGATCTTCCGCCAGGAACCCGCCCGACTGCCGTTGCCACAACTGCGCGTAGTGGCCACCGAGTCGCAGCAGTTCCTGGTGCGTTCCCTGTTCGACGATATGCCCCGCGTCCATCACCACCAGCCTGTCCATGCGCGCAATCGTGCTCAATCGGTGGGCGATCGCGATGACGGTCTTGCCCTGCATCAGCGTCACCAGTTGTTCCTGGATCGCCGCTTCGATCTCGCTGTCCAGTGCCGACGTGGCCTCGTCGAGGATCAGGATCGGTGCGTCTTTCAGCAGCACCCGCGCCAGCGCCACGCGTTGGCGCTGTCCGCCCGACAACTTGACACCCCGTTCGCCGGCATGGGCCTCATAACCGGTGCGGCCGCTCCAGTCGCGCAGTTCGGTGATGAAAACGTGCGCATGTGCCTGGGTGGCGGCCAGTTGCACCTGGGCGTCGGTGGCTTCGGGTCGCCCGTAGCGGATGTTGGCAGCGATAGAGCGGTGCAGCAGCGAGGTGTCCTGCGTCACCATGCCGATGGCGCCGCGCAGGCTTTCCTGGGTCACATCGCGCAGGTCCTGGCCGTCGATGGTGATGCGTCCGGCTTCCACGTCATGGAAACGCAGCAGCAGGTTGACCAGCGTGGACTTGCCGGCGCCAGAGCGACCGACCAGGCCGACCCGTTCGCCGGGGCGGATGTGCAGGTTCAGCGCGCGCAATACTGCCCGCCCGCCGCTGGCGCGCTGGCCATAACTGAAGTCGACGTTGTCGAAACGGATATCGCCGTGTGGCACCGCCAGTGCCTGTGCCTGCGGATGGTCGACCATGGTGTGGGGCACGGCGATGGTCTCTATGCCCTCCTGCACCACGCCGATGTTCTCGAATATGCCCGACACCTCCCAACTCACCCAGCCCGCCATGTTGGCGATCTGCCAGACCAGCGGCAAGCTGGTGGCCACGATGGCCGGGCCGATGTGCTGGCCGTGCCACAACCACAGGCTGACGGCCGCGGTACCCACCACCAGCAGCGCATTGAGCGCTGTGAGCAAGGCCATGAAACGGGTCGTCAAGCGCATGTGCTCGGCGAGGCGTTCGCGGTGTTCATCCATCGCGTCGCGCACATAAGCGTCTTCGTCTTTGGCGCGTGAGAACAGCTTGACCGTCATGATGTTGGTATAGCTGTCGACCACACGCCCCATCACCGCCGAGCGCGCCGCGCTGCTGGCACGCGACAGGTCGCGCATCTGGGGCACAAAATGGCGCAGGAACAGCACAAAGCAGATGAGCCAGCACAACATCGGCAAGGCCAGGCGCCAGTCGAACGACAGCATCATCGCCAGCGCGCTGATGCCGTACACCACGATGTACCAGATCGCCCGGACCGACGCCACCACGCTTTCGCGCAGCGAGTTGGCGGTGTTCATCACCCGGGTGGCCAGGCGGCCGGCAAAGTCGTTCTGAAAAAACGGGCCACTTTGGCGCACCACGTGCCAGTGGCTCTGCCAGCGGATCATCGTAGTGACGCCGGGTATCACGGCGTTGTTGCGTACCAGCGAGTCCAGAAAGATCATCACCGGCCGTCCGATCAGCAGCAGCAGGGCGATGCCGGCGAGCACCGGCGTCTGCTCCTGCAGTGCCAGCGCCGGGTCGGCCGATGCCATCAGGCCTACCATCCGGCCGATGAAGACCGGCATCAGCGTGTCGATCAAGGCCACGCCAAGGCCGGTCGCCAGCATGGTGAGGTACAGCCCGCGGGTCTGGCGCATGAAGTGCCAGTAGAACGCCATCAGGCTCGGTGGCGGCCCTGAGTCCAGTGTCTCTGGTGGTGGCGCAATATCGCTGACGCGAGTTTCAAAAAAGCGGAACATGGGCAGTGCGCGGCCTGCGGAGCCGACCTTATAAATATGAGTATTGCATGTCAGCGCGGCAGCGGCGATGGCAGGGGTAATGGCCGGGGCGTGCGGGTGTGTATCGCAGTTCCCCCGCAGCTGCGTTTATGACGCCGTCTCCCGGCACCCGTATTGCCATCTTGCCAACCGGCTCCAACCTCTGCGGCAGGGGCCGCCTGCCGTGCGCCCCTATTCCGCACTAATCAACTCGGGTAATTGTTGACCCAGCCAGGGTCGGAGTGAATAATGGATCTTTAGTGAATCATAGTTTCGGTAGTGAAACGTATGCACCAACCCATTAATCCAGTTCCAAGAGCCGTACCGACATGGAAAACGATGATCTGAGCCCCGAATGGCATGACGTTGCATCGCGCGATCAGCTCGACCCCGACTTCCCGGTCGGTGTCGAAATCCAGGGGCAGAACGTGGGCCTGTACCTGCAGGACGACCAGGTGCATGCCATGGAAGATGTGTGCCCGCATGCCTTTGCGCTGCTTTCGCAGGGTTTCCAGGAAAACGGCCAGATCGAATGCCCACTGCACGCTGCCCGTTTCGACATCGCCACCGGAAAATGCCTCAGCGAGATCGGCCAGCACGACATCCGCTGCTTCCCGGTCAAGGTGCAAGACGGCCGCGTCTCCATCCGGATCCCGATCAAGGTCGAGGCGGCTGCATCGTGAATCTGAAGCGCAGGGCCGTTCCCAACGAAGATGTCGCAGCGCGCTGCGCAAAAATTGCGTCATGAACAGTTTCGTGCCACCCGCAGGTGTGCCAGCAATCGAGTTCATCGGGGTCGAGAAGCGCTTCGCCGCGCGTGGAAAGTCCGCCGAAGTGCTGGCCGCCCGTGACGTCACCTTTGCCATTGCGCCGGGAGAGGTTGTGTCCATCATCGGGCCGTCCGGTTGTGGCAAGAGCACGCTGCTCAACATGGGTTCCGGCCTCGCCCGCACCAGTGCCGGTACAGTCAAAATTGCAGGGCAGGTGGTCGAGGGGCCGAACGAACATGTCTCGTTCATGTTGCAGAAGGACCTGTTGATGCCCTGGCGCACGATTGCGCAGAACATCGAGTTCGGTCTTGAACTGCGCGGCGTGAAGGCCGATGCGCGCAGACAGATTTCCGACAAGCTGCTTGAGCAATGCCACCTGCATGGTTTCGGCGCGCATTACCCCAATCAATTGTCGGGCGGCATGCGCCAGCGGGCGGCGCTCGCACGCACCTTGGCGGTCGATCCACTGGTGTTGCTGATGGACGAGCCGTTCTCGGCGCTGGACGCACAGACCAAGATGATCCTGCAGCAGGATCTGGCGCAGACCGTTGCGGCCGAAGGCAAGACGGTGCTGTTTATCACCCATGATCTGACCGAAGCGGTGGCCTTGTCTGATCGCATCCTGGTCATGAGCGAGCGTCCCGGAACCATCATCGAGCAGATCATCGTGGACATTCCCGGCCGCGAGAACCCGATGCAGCGGCGCAAACACGACAGGGTCGGGCCACTGGTGGGTCAACTGATGGACCTGCTCAAGCTCGACGCCAACACCCAAGTGCACTGACCCGTTCAGTATGTACCCCGCCCCTCAACCCCGCCAACCGAAAACCGGAGCCACCATGACAAATATCTGCACTTCCTCCTTCACCCGTCGCGCATGTCTGGCGCTCGCGGCCTGTGCCAGCCTGGGCGCACCGATGGCATCGCAGGGGCAGGCGCTGCAGGAGGTGACCTATCTGTTGCCGGCGCCGGGCACGCTGCCGGCGTTTGGTCCATGGATGCTGGCGCAGGCCAAGGGGTACTACAAAGCCGAAGGCCTGGAGGTGAAATTCGTCACCGGGCGCGGCGGTGTGGATGTCGCCAAGCAGGTTGGTGCCGGTAACGCCGTCATCGGCGGCGCCATCGGTGACACGCCCATCATCGCGCGGGCGCAGGGCATCCCAGTCAAGGCTGTCGCTGTGCTGGGGTCGGGTTCGCTGATGCAACTGGTCAGCCACAAGGACCTGCATATCGAGAGCCCACGCGAGCTGCGCGGCAAGACGGTGACGGTGCTGGCCTATACCGACACCACCTATTACGCCTTGCTGGGCATGATGAGCAAGGTGGGTCTGACCAAGGCCGACGTCAACATCCAGGCCGCAGGCCCGGCCGGCGTGTGGCAGCAGTTCGCCGCCCGCAAATCGGATGCCATGGCCAGTACCCCTGACTGGACGGTGACGGTGATGGAGCAGGGCGCGCAGGTCGATATCCTGCCGGCCGACGTGTATTTCAAGAGCATGGCGCAGGCCATCCTGGCCTCGGACGACACGATCAAGAACAACCCGCAGCTGATCCAGAAACTGGTGCGGGCAACGTTGCGCGGCATGAAGGACATCATGGCCAACCCCAAGGAAGCGGCCAAAGCCTACGTAGCGCATGTGCAGACCCACAAGGGCAAGGAAGCGTCAATCGAGAAGATGTTCGAGATGTACAACAAGTACGTGTATGTCAACCAGAAGGTTCCGGGCATGATGGATGAGCAGCGCCTGGCCGACCTGCAGGCCTTCTACGTTGCCAATGGCGTGGTGCCCAATGCCGCGCCGCTCAAGGAGCTGTACACCAACCAGTTCGTCAGTGGCAAATAGGCCTGTCACGAAAGCGCACGGTCATGTCCGACAACACGTCGCCGCTGGTTACAGCGGCCTGGAGCCTCGCGGTGCTGGTGGTGTTCCTGCTGCTGTGGGAGTTCGGCCCGGGCTGGATCGGCATGCCCGAGTTCGTGCTGCCGCCGCTAAGCCGGGTGGCCGAGGAAGCGGTGCGCATCTGGCATACCGAGCGACTGCTCTGGCACGCTGGCATCACCTCGCTGGAAGTGGTGGTCGGCTTCGTGCTTGGATCGGCTCTGGGCGCAATGATCGGTTACGCCCTGGGTGTGTCGCCGCGGGTCGAGGCGATCTTGTCGCCCTACCTGCTGGCACTGCAGATCGCCCCGAAAGTCGCGTTCGCGCCGCTGTTCGTGATGTGGATGGGCTATACCGTGTATCCGAAGATCCTGGTGGCGATCCTGATCGTGTTCTTCCCGGTGCTGATCAACGTGTTGTCGGCGATGCGTGCGATGGACTCCGACATGATCAACCTGGCCCGTTCGTTCTCGGCCACACGCATGCAGGTGTTCCGCACGGTCGAATTCCCGACCACCCTGCCTGCGTTGTTCTCGGGTTTGCGCATTGCCAGCACGCTGGCGGTTATCGGTGTCGTCGTTGGCGAATTGGTGGGCGGCAACATGGGCCTGGGCTTCATGCTGGTGTTCTTCGAGGGGCAGGGCAATACGGCGGCAGTGTTCGTCGTCATTGCCGCACTGACGCTGATCGGCATCATTGCGTACTACGCCGTGGTGCTGGCGGAGCGCCGGGTGCTGCATTACTTGCCAAACGCACAACGCCGCATGGCATGAGGTGAATCCAATGAACGATGCACCACAGGAAATTCAGCTGCAGGGCCGGCGCGTGCTGGTCACCGGAGCGGCGCGTGGCCTGGGCGAAGCGTTTGCGCGCGCGCTGATTGCAGCCGGCGCGCAGGTCGTGGTCAGCGATGTGCTGCACCAGCGCGGGAAGGCCTTGGCCGGTTTGCTCGGTGAGCGCGCAACCTATGTGCCGATGGACCTGTCTGATGCCGCGTCCATCCAGGACGGTGTGGCGGCCGCCGCTGCCGCAATGGGGGGGCTGGACGGACTGATCAACAACGCCGCCATCACCAACTCCGGCGGCCGCAACATGGACCAGATCGATGCGTCGACATGGGACCGGGTGATGGCGGTCAATGTGCGTGGCACCTGGCTGGCTACGGTCGCCGCGACCCCGCACCTGGCGGCGTCGGGCAGCGGCCGGGTGGTGAACCTGGCGTCCGACACGGCCCTGTGGGGCGCGCCGCGTCTGCTGGCCTATGTCGCCAGCAAGGGTGCGGTCATCGCGATGACGCGCAGCATGGCCCGTGAACTGGGTCCGCAAGGCATCACCGTGAACGCAATTGCACCGGGCCTGACGCTGGTGGAGGCGACCGAATACGTACCCGAAGAGCGCCACGATTACTACCTCAAGGGGCGCGCTGTGCCACGCGCCCAGGTACCGGAAGACGTGACCTCCGCCGCGCTGTTTCTGATGACCCGCGGCAGTGGTTTCATTACCGGACAACTGTTGCCGGTCAACGGTGGCTTCGTCATGCAATAACAACCCCTCGGCACCCCACTTTGCTCCTGTTCAGATTCGCGACGCTGCCGCCAATGACGACCGCTGCCTGCGACACACCATGGGACGCCGGGCTCAAGGGGTTGGAGCCGGCGTACACAGTAGTTGACCCTCGACCCAATCACCCGCAAGGAAGGAAACAGACATGAGCACCCAAGCCGCAGCTAACCAGCCGATTTTCAACGAACGGGGCCTGCTCGACGCCAACATCGCGCCGGAGGCCGAAATCCAGCAAGGCATGATGCCGGCCGAAGGCCAGGATCTGGCGCAGTGGATGGAAAGTCGTGTGGCGCGTTTCCAGACCCGGCGCTATGACTGGGACGCGCTGAAGTTCCAGGCCGACTTCGACCCGAAATACCGGCGCGCGCAGATGCGCTACATGGGGACCGGCGCCACCGGCGTGGCGAGCGACAGCAATACCGTGCCATCGGCGCACTTCACCTTTTCGACGATGGTGATTCCGGCCGGCAACATCGGCCCCTCGCATATCCACTATGACGTCGAGGAGGTATTTTTTGTCATGCGCGGCAAGATGAAGGTGGTGTGCGAGAAGGACGGCCAGAAATGGGAGGCCGTGCTGGGCGAGCGCGACCTGATCTCGGTGCCCCCCGGCGTTTACCGCGAGGAGATCAACATCGGTGACGAAGACGCGTTGATGTGCGTGATGCTCGGCGCAGCCAAGCCTATTACGCCCGTGTACCCGCCCGACAGCCCGTTGGCGAAGATCAAGCGCGAGAAGAACTGAAGCCGGCCTCGACCATGTCACCGACCACACAATTGTCCCTGCTTCCGCCCGAGAACGTCCGTGTTGCGGCTGATGCCGTCGTACAGTTTCGCCGCGCCCACGGCGCTGGCGATGGTGCGGCGGTGACGCACGTGCTGCTCCACGGCATCGGGTCGGCCTCGGCCAGCTGGCTGGCGCAGTTGCAGCAGGCCACTGAGACCGACTGGCCCGCCCACCATCTGGTGGCCTGGGACGCGCCGGGATATGGCGCCAGCACCGCCTTGCCGATGGAGGCGCCGCGCGCCGCCGACTACGCTGCGCGCATGTGGCACTGGCTCGATGCGCTGGAGGTTGACCAGCCGATCACGCTGGTCGGGCATTCTCTCGGTGCCTTGATAGCGGCATCGGCAGCCGTGTCGGCGCCGGATCGCGTCGCGCGGCTGGTATTGCTGGCACCGGCACCCGGATACGCCCATGCCAGCGCCGCACTGCGCGACAAGAAGCTCGCCGACCGACTGGCCAATCTGGCCACGCACGGACCGGCCGGCATGGCGCGTGCGCGTGCGGGCGCGATGTTGTCGGCCAGTGCCGATGCTGCACAAGTGGCGTTCATCGAACATGTGATGGCGCAGATTGATCCGGCGGGCTACACCCAGGCGGCGAAGATGCTCGCCGGCGGTGATCTCGCCGCTGACCTGCGGCAGGTGTCCTGCCCCATGATTGTTGCCAGTGGCGATGCCGACACCATCACCCCGGCGCAGGCCTGCCAGGAGCTGGCACGCCAGGCTGGCGCGGACTATGTGTCACTGGGCGCAGCCGGTCACGCCTGTGCATTGGAGGCGGCAAGGCAGGTCAACCGCCTGCTCGGACTGCAGGGGATGGCGGCATGAAGCCCGCTGCCGCAAACATGCCCGTACCGTTGATGGGCCGCAGCGCCGATGCAACGGTACAGGGCCCCGACGGCGCCAACCATCGCATGGGCAGCGCCGACAAGCCGGCAGGCGAAGACCGGTACCTGGTGCCGGCGCTGCAGCGCGGACTGCAGCTGCTTGGACAGTTCACGCGCGATGAGCGCACGTTGACCGGCGCCGACCTGTCACGCCGGCTCGGTCTGCCGCGTGCCTCGGTGTTTCGCATTCTGCAGACGCTCGAGCAGATGGGGTTTGTCGAACGCATCGGTGACAGCGCCCACTACAAGCTGGGCATGGCGGTGTTGCGACTGGGATTCGAGTTCCTGGCGTCGATGGAGTTGACCGAACTCGGCCGCCCGGTGATCGACGACCTGTGCGTCGCCACCGGCCTGTCGTCCCACTTGGTGGTCCGCGATGGCCGCGACGTGGTTTTCGTGGCCAAGTCGGTTGGCCGCTCGTTCATGGTCAATTCGATCCAGATTGGCGCGCGTCTGCCGGCCCACGCGACGGTGCTTGGCCGGGTGTTGCTGGCGGACCTGCCCCTGGACGAACTCGCTGCGTTGTACCAGGGCGTCCAGCTGGTCGTACATACTGCGCAGACGCCGACCTCGATCGCCACGCTCGGGTCCCTGGTGCAGGAAGACGCCCGGCGCGGTTATGGCATCAGCCAGGGCGGTTTCGAGCTGGCGATCTCCACCATTGCCGCACCGGTATTCGACAGCAACCACAAGGTGTCGGCGGCGGTCAGTGTGACCGTACCGGCGCAGCAGGTTGAGCCGCAGCAACGCGACGAACTGGTGGCCCAGGTGCAGTCTGCCGCGCGGCGTCTGTCAGAGTGCATCAGCCATCTGCCTTCGGCCAGCCAGCCCATCACCAACCGCACGAGGAACTCCAGGGTATGAGCACCGGCACGCAACGTATCACGGTGGGCGAACTCGCCGTCCGTTTCCTCGAACTCCATGGCACCCGCGCAGCATTCGGGGTGATCTCGATCCACAACATGCCGATCCTGGACGCGTTTCACCAACGCGCCACGATCCGTTTCGTGTCCGCGCGTGGCGAGGCCGGCGCCTGCAACATGGCTGATGCCTATGCCCGTGTCACCGGCACGCTCGGTGTCTGTGTCACCAGCACCGGAACCGGGGCTGGCAACGCGGCTGGCGCCCTGGTTGAGGCGTTGACCGCCGGCACACCGATGCTGCACCTGACCGGCCAGATCGAGGCCGAATACCTGGACCGCGACCTGGGTTTCATTCACGAGGCGCCGGCCCAGCTGGCGATGCTGCAGTCCGTCAGCAAGGCCGCGTTCCGGATCCGCAACGCGGCCACCGCGCTGGCCACGCTGCGTGAAGCGGTGCGTATTGCGCGCACGCCGCCATGCGGCCCGGTCAGTATCGAGATTCCGATCGACGTGCAGGCCACCCTGCTCGACCTGCCGCTCGACATGGTTGCCGACGATGTGGCCCCGCTGCAGGCCACGGCGGCGCAACTCGATGCGCTGGCGGACAAGCTGAGCCGCGCGAGGCGGCCCATGCTGTGGGTGGGTGGCGGCGCGCGCGGTGCCACCGATGCGGTGGCCCGGCTGGCCAAGCTCGGCTTCGGTATCGTCACCTCGGTGCAGGGACGTGGCATCGTGGCCGAGGACGACCCGGTGACGCTGGGCTCGTTCAACCTGCAAAAGCCGGTCGAGGATTTCTACCAGACCTGCGACGCGATGCTGGTCGTGGGTTCGCGCTTGCGCAGCAACGAGACCTTGCGCTACAAGCTGCACCTGCCCAAACCCCTGTACCGGATCGATGCAAATGCGCTGGCGCACAACCGGGGTTATGACAGCGACTATTTCGTGCAGGGCGATGCCGGTCGGACGTTGCACGCATTGGCCGACCGCCTGGAAGGTCGTATGCAGATCGACGCCGCTTTCCACCAGGACCTGCAGCTCGCCCGCAAGAAGGCAGGCGCGCAGGTCGACGCGGCGCTCGGCCCCTACCTCGCACTGAAGAATACGCTGGGCGCGCAGGTCGACAAGCGCTGCTGGTGGGTGCGCGACATCACCTTGTCCAACAGCATGTGGGGCAACCGCAGCCCGGTGCTGGACAACCCGCGCGCCGGCGTGCATGCGCTCGGTGGTGGCATCGGCCAGGGCCTGGCCATGGCCATCGGAACTGCGGTGGCGGACGCCACCCATGGCCTGGGTCGCAAGACGGTGGTGCTGGCCGGCGACGGGGGTTTCATGCTTAACCTTGGCGAACTGGCTTGTGCCGTGCAGGAGAAAGCGGAGCTTGTGGTGCTGTTGATGAACGACAGCTGTTATGGCGTGATCAAGAACATCCAGGACGATATTTACGGCAGCCGCCATTGTTATGTCGACCTGGTCAATCCGGACTTCGCCGCTGTGTGCGGCAGCCTGAATGTGCCGCATTTCCGGTTGTCGGATCCGGCGCAGACCGCCGTCACGCTGGAGCGGGCGCTGCAGGTCACCGGTGGGCCTGTCATGGTCGAGGTCGACATGCGGGCATGGGGGCCGTTCGCGACCAAGTTTGCCGGCCCTATTTTGAAGAAGGACTGACGTGGGCGATGTGACCCTGGTTGGATTTGGCGCCATCGGACAGGCGCTGTTCACGCGTTTGCGCGGGCATGGTGCGGTGCGCATCACGCATATCGTGGTGCCGCAGCGCAGCGTCGCCGCCGCGCAAGCCATTGCCGGTTCAGACGCGTGTGTGACCGATACCGTGCCTGCTGATGCGCGGTTGCTGCTCGAATGCGCCGGCCATGGTGCGTTGAGCGCACATGTGTTACCGGCGTTGGCGCGTGGTGTTGAATGTGCGGTTTTGTCGATTGGCGCGCTGAGCGCTCCTGGCCTGGCCGAGCAGCTCGACGCGGCCGCGCGCGCGGGTGGCGCGCAGCTGCACCTGCTCTCGGGTGCGATCGGTGGCATCGATGCGATCGCAGCGGCCCGGTTGGCCGGGCTGGACTCGGTGACCTACACCGGCCGCAAACCGCCACAGGGCTGGCGCGGCACGCCGGCGCAGGACCTCGTCGATCTCGATGCGCTGCGCGAACCCACGGTGATCCTGCAGGCCAGCGCGCGCGAAGCGGCACGGCTATACCCGAAGAACGCGAACGTGGCGGCCACGATCGCATTAGCCGGTCTGGGGCTGGACGCGACCACCGTGCGATTGATCGCCGATCCAACGGTGCATGAGAACGTGCATGAAATCGCCGTGCGCGGCACGTTTGGCGCAATGGAGCTGACGATGCGCGGCAAGCCGCTGCCCGGGAACCCGAAGACTTCGGCGCTGACGGTGTTGTCGGCGCTGCGTTTCCTGCACAACCGGGTCGGCTCCACGACCATCTGAACGGCGACACAAGGACCCCCTCAATGCACGAGACCATCCAGACCCTGATGGCCGGCCGATGGCGCGACGCCAGCGGGCCGGCCTACGACACCGAATACCCGGCCGACGGCAGCACGGTGGCCACGCTGCATGGCGCCACCGCACAGGACGTCGACGAAGCTGTGCAGGCGGCTGAGCTGGCGCGCCAGCAGCCGGCGTGGGCCGGCCTGAAACGGCACGAGCGGGCCGGCATGTTGTACCGCATTGCCAGCGGCATCCGTGCCCGTGGCGAAGAGCTGGCACAGCTGCAACGGCTGGACAACGGCAAACCGATCAACGAGACCCGTGCATTGGTGGCCAGTGCCGCCGGCACGTTCCAGTTCTTCGCCTCTGCCTGTGAAACATGGGAGGACACGATCACGCCGGCACGGGGCGATTTCGTGACCATGAGCGTGCACGAGCCGCTGGGCGTCGTCGGCGCGATCACGCCGTGGAATTCGCCGATCGCCAGTGAGGCCCAGAAACTGGCGCCCGCGCTGGCGGCGGGTTGCGCCGTGGTGTTCAAGCCGGCCGAGATCACGCCGCGCATGGCGATTGAACTGGCGCGTATTGCAGAGGCCGCCGGCGTGCCGCCCGGCATCATCAGCGTGTTGCCAGGCAAGGGGTCGGTCGTTGGCGACGCGCTGGTGCGGCACCCGCTGATCAAGCGTATCGCGTTCACCGGCGGTACGAGCGTCGGTATGGGTATTCAGCGGCTGGCTGCGGAAAAGTTGATGCCAACCTCGCTCGAGCTCGGCGGCAAGTCGCCGACCATCGTGTGTGCGGATGCCGACCTTGACCATGCGGTTGCCGGCGTGTTGTACGGCATCTTCAGTTCGTCGGGCGAGTCGTGTATTGCCGGCTCACGTGCGTTCATACATGCCAGCGTGTACGCGGAGTTCAAGGCCCGCCTGCTCGCGGGTGTCCAGTCCTTGCGCGTGGGCGACCCGGCCAGCGAACGCACGCAAATGGGACCACTGGTCAGCATGGCGCATCGCGCCTCGGTCGAGCGGTATGTGCAGCTGGGTCGCGACGAAGGTGGCAGGGTGCTGTTTGGCGGTGCGCGGCCAACCGGCGCTGCATTCGACAAGGGTAGTTATTACCAGCCCACGGTCATCGAAGGCCTGCCGAACAGCGCGCGTATGTGCCAGGAAGAGATCTTCGGTCCTGTGCTGGCACTGCTGCCCTGGAGCGATGAGGCCGACCTGCTTGCGCAGTGCAATGACAACGTCTACGGACTTGCGGCGGGAATCTGGACCCGCGACTACAAGACCGTGTGGCGGTTGGGCAGCGCCTTGCAGACCGGCACGGTATGGGTCAACACCTACAAACAGTTCTCGGTCAGCACGCCGTTCGGCGGCGTCAAGATGAGTGGCACTGGGCGCGAGAAGGGTCGTCTGGGCATTCTCGAATACACCAGCCAAAAGAGTTACTACTGGGGCACGAACGAGGCCCCGATTGCATGGAGCATGGCATGACAAGCACCCCAAGCGCCATCGAAGGCATCGATGGCATTACCTACTCCACCGACCGCTGGGACGATGCGCGCCGCTTTTTCGCCGATTGGGGCCTGAAGGCCGTGTCGGACGATGCGAACTGTCAGGTCTGGGAGACGCTCAACGGTGCGCAGGTGCATGTGCGCCGGCCCGACGACGCCGGATTGCCGCCGCCGATGGAAGCGGGCCCGACGATACGCGCCGTGACATGGGGCGTGACCGACGCGCAGGCGCTGGAGCCGCTTGCCAGGGCCCTGCAAGCCGCGCCGGGTTTCGAAGACCGTCGTAGCCTGGATGGCACGCTGGTGGCACAGGATCCGCACGGGCTGCGCCTGGTGTTCCAGGTCAGCCGCAAACGTGCGGTCGCCGTGGCGGGGGTGCCGGCCAACCCCTGGGGCGATGTGCGCCGCATCGATACGCCGTCGCCGATATATGAGCACGCCGAGCCGGTCGAGATCGGCCATGTGGTGTTCTTCACCGACAAGCTTGACGCGATGGAGGCGTTTTATGCAGCGCTGGGCTTCGTTACCTCCGATCGTTACCCTGGCCGCGGCGTTTTCATGCGCTGCGCACCCGATGCCGGCCACCACGACATCTTTTTGCTCGCATTGCCGAACAAGGGCCCGGGTCTGAACCATGTGGCCTTCACGGTGCGCGACATCCATGAGGTGTTCGGCGGCGGCCTGCACATGAGCCGTCGTGGCTGGAAGACCCAGCTCGGTCCGGGGCGCCATCCAATCTCCAGCGCCTTTTTCTGGTACTTCGAGAATCCCTGCGGCGGTCTGATTGAATATAACGCCGACGAAGATCACCTGACGGCGGCCTGGCAGGAGCGCAGCTTCGAGCCTGGCCCGACCATGTTCGCCGAATGGGCGATCGACGGCGGCATCGACGGCAACACCCGGCGCCAGCCGAACGTGCAAGCCTCGGGGAAGTTCCTGACCGAGAAGAAGTAGGGACTTCGGACCATGAAGCACTTGCAGCATGGGGTGGTGATTGTCGGGGGCGGCATCGCCGGATGCACACTGGCGATTCTGCTGGCCGAGCGCGGCGTAGCGGTCACCCTGGTCGAGCGCCAGCAACAGTGGCAGTTTCATGGCTCGGGCATTTTCGTCTACAGCAACGGCCTGGCCGCACTGCAAACCATTGGTGTTCTACCAGCGATTCTGGCCAGCGGTTTCGCGATTGCGCGCGGACGCAATACGTATTTCGATCACATGGGTGCGCCCATCACCGAGACCTTCTATCCCAGCGCGCCTGGCACCGAGCTGCCACCCATTCTGGGCATTCGCCGTGCCGAGTTGCACCGCATCTTGCTCGAACGCATGCAGGCGCTCGACGTGCAGGTGCGGTTGGGCAGTCCGGTGCTGACGATTGACGAGCAGCCCGGGCACGACGCGGTGCATGTGCAGCTCGCCGACGGCACCTCGCTTCAGGCCAGTCTGGTGGTGGGTGCCGACGGTGTGCGCTCGCAGCTGCGGTCCTTGCTGTTTGGTGCGGTGGAGCCGGTTGATACCGGCTTTGGTGTCTGGCGCAGTATCCATCGCCGGCCGGCAGATATGGTCGACAAGATCATGATGATGGGCGTGGGCAAGCGCCTGGGCATCATGCCGATCAGCGACGACCAGCTGTATGTCTACGCAACGACCAACGAGCCCGGCCATCCGTTCTACGCCCCGGCCACGCTGCATCAGACGATGCGCGAGAAGTTCGCCGAGTTCAGCGGCCCTGCGCAGGCGTTGCTGGATGACCTGCGCGATCCGTCACAGGCCTTTTACACCGTCGTCGAGGAAGTGCGTTTGCCATTGCCCTGGAGTCGTGGCCGCGTCACCTTGATCGGCGACGCAGCCCATGCATCGACGCCGTTCATGGGGCAGGGCGGCGCGATGGCGATGGAAGACAGTATCGTGCTGGCGGGAATGCTAGCGCGTGGCGACGACGTGGCGCAGACGCTGGTAACGTTCAGCGAGCGGCGCCAACCGAAGTGCGCCTTCGTGCAGGAGGCTTCGCGCCGTGTGGGGGAGGCCGGTGGTGCCGAGAACGCCAGCACCTGTGCGGCGCGAAATGACCGTATGCGCGCGCATGCGCAGGCGGATGTCGACACCTTTTATCGGAAGCTGGTTGCGTTTGATGCTGCAACCGCTTGAGCGGGCTATTACTGCACGGTCCCTCGGCTTGACGGGCCTGGCTTTAATGGCGTTCACCCCGTCGGGCGCATTGCTGTCGCCACCCGAGCCATACCTGGCGCAGAAGCGTCGCCCAATAGGAGGGATTTGCTGTGGAAGCCATTGACGATCGACAGACGATGCTGCTGACCATCGTCATGAAACACCACCCGGGTTTGACGCTCGAGGACGTGCAATCGCGCATGAAGGCCAGTGACTGGTGGGAGCGCTTTCCGCCCGAGGGCGTGCGTATCGTGTCCTGGACGGTTGCCATGGGCCTGGGCCAGATCGTCACGCTCGAACTGCCGCCGGAGCTGCTGCCGGTCGTCAACCTCGAGCTGGAGCGTTCGGCCTGGGGCGTGTTCAAGACCGAGTGTTATCCCGGTTATGACTTTGTCCCGGTGCGCGAGCGTATTCGCGAACGGGTTCGCAGCGGGGGCCAGTAATGCATCGGGCCAATCGTTTGTTTCAGTTTGTTTGAAGGAGGTATTTCCATGATTCCCATTGCCGCCGTCTCCGCATCCACCGCTGCCAGTTACCTGGATCCACACCAGGCGCGTACCCGCAAACCCACGGCTTTCGAGGATTTGCTGGGCGACGCGATCGAGCGGGCCTTTGCGGCCGGTCACCATGAACTCGACGCGCTGATCGGTTACCTGAACAATGCCGGCCCACTAGGTCCTGACGGACAAGCCTGGACGTCCAAAAACTTCCAGGCGGAAATGGCCCGCCTGGGCGCCTGACGCAACCCCGAGAGGAAAACACCATCATGACTGCCAACAGCCCCTTAGAAGTCGACGCTTTGCTGACCCGTGGCCTGCGCGACCTCTGGTACCCGATCTGTCCCTCGTCCTTTGTCAAGGACGCGCCGATCTCGCTGCGCCGGCTCGGCTACAAGATCGCCGTCTGGCGCGACCGCACCGGCGTGGCGCATGCGCTGGAAGACCATTGCCCGCACCGCGGTGCACCGCTGTCCATGGGCGTGAACCTGGGCGACCGGCTCGCGTGTCCCTACCATGGCGTGGAGGTCCGTTGCGATGGCACGGTCACACGCGTACCGGCCAGCCCCGGTTGTACGCTCGAAGGCAGCAAGGCTGCGCGCAGCTTCCATGTGCAGGAGACGCATGGTGCAGTGTTCGTGTACAACGCCACCGACCCGCACCTGGCCGAACCGCCGCCGCTGCGATTGCCCGAGGAGATGACCAGCGGCGAATGGTCGGCATTCCTGTGCTACACCGAATGGGGCTCGGACTACCGCTATGTCGAGGACAACGTGATCGACCCGATGCACGGCACCTTCGTGCACAAGCAGTCGCATTCGATGAGCGAAGGCGACATCAGCGCCAAGTTCCAGTTGCGCCGCACCGAACATGGTTTCATGTTCGAGAAGGCCGGCCAGCGCGGCGTGAACTTCGACTGGACCGAGTGGTGCGACACCGACCTGCACTGGATGCGGCTCGCGATTCCGTATCCGAAAACCGGTGGCCCGGGCGGCCCATTTACCATCATCGGCAGTTACACCCCCATCGCCCCGAACGTAGCCGCCGTGTTCCATTGGCGGCTGCGCAAGGTCAGTGGCTGGCAGCGCAATGTCTGGCGTTTTCTCTACAGGAACCGGCTCGAGGCACGCCACTGGGCGGTGCTCGAGCAGGACCGGGTCATGCTCGAGTCGATGGAGCCGGATGCGAATCAGCGCGAGCATCTGTACGAACACGACGTTGGCGTGTCGCGCCTGCGCCGCCATAAGCAGAGTCTGGCGCAAAAGCAGATCACGGGTAGCCGGCAGGCGGCTGCTGCGACGGCGAAGCCGGGAGCCGCGGCGGCTGATGCCAACGCCCCGCAAGCGGCCTGAGTAGGGGCACCTGGTTGATCACAATGACGCAGCACCTGCACCGGATCGCGGCACCATCGGTACCCGACCTGCCAGCGGCCAGCTGGGCCAATGGCTGGCGCATCGGCAACGAGATCGTGTTGTCGGGAATGACCTCACACCCGGCCACACGTGACGCAACTGCCGTCGGCAAACCACTCGACACCTACGACCAGACCTTGGTCGTGCTGAACAAGATCGCTGCGCTGCTCGAAGCCGCGGGTGGGCATCGGTACAACATCACCAAGACCGTCGTGTATGTGACGAATATCGCCGACAAGGACGCAGTGGGTCGGGCGCGCCGGGCGTTTTTCGGCGAAACGTTTCCCTGTTCGACGCTGGTGGGTGTGTCGGCGCTGGTGTTTCCCGAATTGACCGTCGAGGTGGATGCCTGGGCACGGCTCGACGTGGACCTGCGCCTGGCCACGCCAATGCCGCTGGGCTGACAACCGGCCAACACGCCATAAGGATATAGCCGCATGGACATGGGAATCACAGGCCGAAAGGCCCTGGTATGCGGCGCCAGCGCCGGGCTGGGGCTGGCATGCGCCACCGCACTGGCCGCGGAAGGTGTCGAGCTGGTGATCGCGGCACGCACCGAAGCGCCGCTGCTTGAGGCCGCAGCACGTCTGGTCGCGGCCACGCAGGGGGTCGTGCATACAGTCGTGGCGGATGTCACCACCGATGCAGGGCGCGCGCGAATCCTGACCGCACATCCGTCGTTCGACATCCTGGTGACCAACGCCGGTGGCCCGGCTCCGGGCGACTTTCGCAACTGGGAACGCGAACACTGGCTGGCTGCGCTGGATGCCAACATGCTGGCACCGATCGCGCTGATCCGTGCGCTGGTCGACGGCATGATGGAACGCGGCTTCGGGCGCATCGTCAACATTACCTCGAGCGCAGTCAAGGCACCGGTCGACGGCCTGGGGCTGTCAACCGGGGCACGCAGCGGCTTGACCGGTTTTGTAGCCGGGCTGGCTCGCAGCACGGTGGCCAAAGGCGTGACGATCAACAACCTGTTGCCCGGTACCTTCGACACGGCGCGCCTGGCTGGCAACTTTGCGGCTCAGGCGAGTCGACAAGGGCTGGACGTCGAGCAGGTCCGCGCGGCGCGTATCGCCAAACACCCGGCCCGCCGCCTGGGCCGGCCGGAGGAGTTCGGCGCCGCCTGTGCGTTCCTGTGCAGTGCACAGGCCGGCTACATCAACGGCCAGAACCTGCTGCTCGATGGAGGGTCGTTCGCCGGAACCTGGTGAAGCCTTGCCCCGAGGGCGGGTCTTGCGCTGCAGGACTGCCACGGCCTAAACTGAAACGATGACCATCGCCAAGAAAATCCCCCCCAACGTCAGTCCCGAAGCGGCGGCGTTGCTTGAGCGCGCGTACGCACTCGACAGCGACGACAAATCACGTGCCCTGTACCGCGATTGGGCCGAGACCTATGACGCGACCATGCTCGAGGGTTTGCGGTACCGCTCGCCTGCGCTTGTCGCCGCCTTGCTCGGTGCGCATCTGGCCGAACGGGATGGCACCGTGCTGGACATCGGCTGTGGCACCGGATTGGTCGGCCAGGTGCTGGCGGATCTGGGGTACGCGGTGATCGACGGCCTGGACATCTCACCCGAGATGATGCAGGTGGCCATGCGCCGCGGCGTGTATCGGCACTTACTCGCGGCCGACCTGAACCAGCCACTGGATATGCCCGATGCGCAGTACGACGGCGCCGCCTGCAGTGGCACGTTTACCCATGGGCATGTCGATGCGCGATGCCTGGACGAGCTGTTTCGCGTATTGCGGCCGGGCGCGCCTTTCGCGTTCACCGTGAAGCTGGAAGTCTGGGAGCCACTGGGGTTCAAGGACACACTGGCCCGCCTGGTGAAGGACGGCCGCATTGTCGAGGCGGCTTTTTCCCATGACCGGCACTATGACAATTCGGCGCAGTCCGATGGCGTGTTCTGTGTCTTTCGACGTGCCTGAACCGGGCGCGCCGGGATGCGGTCGCATCGCGGGGCCACTTTGCCAGGCGCGCCCACTATGATCCATGGTTCATCGGGTGCGCCCGACATTCACATATGCCCATGACCACTTCCGAATCAACCCTGACCGAGCCCGATCCGGCCGGCAAACCGGTGCGGCGCTTCACCGACCCGGCCTACCTACCACAGGCCGCGACGCTGGGGGCATTGCGCGACCGTATTGACGCGCTCGATGTCCAGATCGTGGCGCTGTTGGCCGAACGCGGATCGTGCGTGCGCGATGCAACGCGTTTCAAGCGTGATGCGTTCCAGGTATCGGCGCCCGAGCGCCAGGCCCAGGTTTTCGCCAAGGTGCGCGCGCTGGCCCAGGAACATGACGAGCAGTTTCCCGGTCTGGCCGATGTCGTCGAGTCCACTTACCGAACGCTCGTCGCCGGCTTCATCGCTGGCGAAGACCGTTTTTTTCAAGCAACCGAAAGGGTGTCATCCTGATGAATCTCGCTATCTGCAAACCTCTGGCCACGCTGCTCAAGGGCGCGGCCATCGTGTCGCTGGCGCTGGCCGGCGCAACTGTGTCGGCCCAGTCCGACTGGCCGAACAAGCCCATCCGCATCGTCGTTCCGTATGGCGCTGGCTCATCACCGGACGTGATTGCGCGCCTGGTCGGTGACAAGCTCAGCGCCAAGCTTGGCCAACCGGTGCTGGTCGAAAACCGTCCCGGCGCCGGCGGCAATACCGGCACCGGCACGGTGGCCAAGGCCGCCGGCGACGGCTACATCTATGTGATCAGCACCAACGGTCCGCTGGTCTACAACACGGTGCTGTACCCGAACCTGAACTACGACCCGTTCAAGGAATTGCGGCCGGTGGTACTCGCCGGCGGTCAGCCCAATGTGTGCGCTGTGCGGGCCGACTCCGGTATCACCTCGATCAAGGAGCTGGTTGCGGCGATGAAGAAGGAGCCGGGCAAGTTCAACTTCGCGTCCACCGGCGTGGGCAGCCTGTCGCAGCTCGGCGTGGAACTGCTCAAGGTCAAGACCGACACCTTTGCGGTGCATATTCCGTACGCATCCTCGCCGCTGGCCGTGCTGGCCGTGTTGCAGGGTGATGTGCAGTTTGCCTGCGTACCGGGTGTTGCGGTGATGCCGCATGTCAAGAGCGGCAAGCTGCGTGCACTGGCTGTCTCGACCGCCAAGCGCAACACGATGATGCCCGACATCCCGACCATGAAGGAAGCCGGCCTGCCCGAGATCGAGAACCTGGCCTGGATGGCGCTGATGACGCCAAGCAGCACGCCGGATGCGATCGTGTCGCGCATGAACCAGGAAATCAACACCATCTTGCTCATGCCCGATGTGAAGGAAAAACTCAATTCGTACTTCATGGAGCCGATCGGCGGCTCGCCGCAGGATCTGGCGGCCTTCATGCAGACCGAATTGCGGGTCATGACACCGGTGATCAAACGCACCGGCGTGAAGACCGACTGACGCCAAGCCGCCTGGCGCGGGCCGCCCGGGCCTGTGCCACGGCTAGCGCGCTGCACCTGGTGACGACCCTCCTGGTCCTGCGGTGTCCGTTGCCGTTCACCGCAGCGGCCGCGTCAGGTACACACCCTCCTGGCCGATGACGGCCGTGCGCGCCGGCATGAAGATGGTGCAGTCGTCGCATGGTGCGACGATCGCCAGATTGCCGTCAGTGGCAATGAGTTCGCCGCTGGCGTAGGTCTCGAACCCGATCACCGGCCGCGTGAACGCAAACGCCGTGGATGCAATCACATGGGTGCGCAGCAGCTCGAACCGGCGATGCGGCTTTACTGTGACGCGCGGGCGATCGACCAGGCCGAAGTGCGCCAGGAAGTCATAGGTGACTGCGACGGCGAGGTCGGCCGTGGCTTGCTTGAAGTGCTGGCCGCATTCGACCACCATTGCCGCACCCGGGCCGTCTTGCTGGCCATGGCGTCCGTGTTGCATCAGCGGTGTTCCGGATCCCAGCCCATGCGGCATCACCAGATGCACGGCAGGTCGGGTCATGGCGCTGGCCACGGCGGTATTGCGCGCGAAATGCGGATAGACCCAGAACGGCGCCACGTCCTCGCTGGTTGAGTGGATGTCCAGAATATGGTCCGCCGCATCGACGGCCGGGCGCATCGCGCGCGCCCGACGCAGTTCCTCGCTTTCCTGGTCGCCGTCAAGCCATTCGCTTGACCACACGCGGTTCAGGTTATGCGTGATCTGGCGGCTGGCGAACGGGTGGGCCGGATCGAAGGTCTCGTATGCCGCGACATTGGCAAAACTCACCGTCAGCGTGCCGACAGTCGGGCGCACGTCGTTGTCCAGCAGATGGCAGGCCGCCACCATGCCGCAGAACTCGTTGCCGTGGGTCAGTGCGTTGACCATCACATGCGGGCCGTCGACGCCGGAGTCGAACCGGTGCACATAGTCGATGCCGGTGTTGCCGGCCTTGTAGGCCGACAGGTCGCGCGGAAGGACTTCGAATGAAGGGTCGGTGACGGGCATGTTGTGTCCCATGGAGCGAGGGCGACAGTCTATGCCCGCATCCCGGGCAGTTCGACGACCGATTTTCGGTCTGCTATTTCTCTCAATCATCATACGATACTATGGTTCACCCTAATGGCAAAGTGACGCGCACGCGGTAGGCTTGCAGCCTTGCGGTCGTGTCGGCCGCATCACCCCGAGGAAACTATTCATGTTCACCCGTACTCGTCGCTCATTCGTTGCCCGTGCCGCAGGCGTTGCCGCTGGCCTGGCCCTGGTCGCTGCTGCCTTACCGGCGGTCGCCCAGAACTACCCGACCCGACCGATCACGATGGTCTGCCCGTGGGGTGCCGGTGGCGGCACCGACGCCACGTCCCGCATCATTGCCAGTCTGCTCGAGAAGGAGCTCGGCCAGCCGGTGACCGTCGTCAACCGTACCGGTGGCTCTGGCGTGGTGGGGCACTCTGCGATTGCCGCCGCCGCACCGGACGGCTACACCATCGGTATCGCCACGGTGGAGATCGGCATGATGCACTGGCAGGGGCTGACCGAGCTGACCGGCACCTCCTACACCCCGATCGGGCTGGTCAACGCCGACCCGGCCGGTTTGCAGGTGCGTGCCGATTCGCCGTACAAGACCGTCAACGACCTTCTCGCCGCGGTCAAGGCCAATCCGGGCAAGCTCAAGGCATCGGGGACCGGTCAGGGTGGCATCTGGCACCTGGCCCTCGCCGGCCTGTTGCGCGACCAGAAAATCGACGCCTCGGCGGTGCCATGGGTGCCCAGCAACGGCGCTGCCCCCGGCCTGCAGGACATGATTGCCGGCGGTATCGACGTGGCGCCGGTGTCGCTGCCGGAATCGCGTTCGCTGATAGACGCGGGCAAGGTGCGCAGCCTGGCCATCATGTCGCAAGAGTCCTCGACGCTGTACCCCAAGGTGCCTACGCTGAAAGCGGCCATCGGCAGTGACTGGACCATGGCCGCCTGGCGTGGCGTCGTGGCGCCCAAGGGTATTCCGGCCGATGTGCGTGACAAACTGGCCGCCGCGATCAAGAAGATCGCCGCCGGCAAGGAGTTCAACGAATTCATGTCCAAGCAGGGTTACGGCGTGATCTACAAGAGCCCGGACGATTTTGCCAAGTTCATGGCCGAGCTCGGCGCCACGATGAAAGCGGTCGGCCTGGTCAAGTAAGGCGTCACGCCCTGCACCCTGACGAACCGATCAGACGATGAAACTCAACGACGCGGTTTTCGGCCTGCTGCTCCTGATCCTCGGGAGTGCGGTGTTGTTCATCGTGCAGGACTATCCAACGATTCCCGGGCAACAGGTCGGACCGGCCTTGTTTCCGGGCCTGATCGCCGTCGGGCTGTGCATCGGCGGGTTTATCCTGCTGGTGCGAGGCTGGCGCGCACGCGCGGCAGTGCCATGGCTGGAGATGGGCGACTGGATCCGCTCACCACGCCATGGGCTGGCGTTGGTGTTGCTGATCGGGTCGGTGCTGTTCTACATCATGGTGTCACAGCAACTGGGCTTTCTGTTGACTGCGGTGCTGATCCTGACGGCTCTGTTCCAGGTTCTGCAGGTGCCGCTGGCGCGGTCGATATTGATTGCGGTGCTGGCGGCATTGGTGATTCATTTTGCGTTCTACAAGCTGATGCGCGTCCCGCTGCCCTGGGGTGTCCTGTTGCCGTATGCATGGTGATGTCGTGGCCACTGTGGCCATCCGAACCCGGGATGAATGAACGATGATGGACGCAATTGGCCTGGCATTCGGGATGGTGCTCGATCCCTACACCTTGATGGTGATGGTGCTCGCAGCCTGTTACGGGTTGTTCGTCGGTTCGGTTCCCGGCCTGACGGCCACCATGGCCACCGCCTTGCTGGTGCCGGTGACCTTCTTCATGGCACCGATTCCCGCGGTGGCAGCCATCGTCACCGCCACGGCGATGGCGATTTTTTCGGGTGATATTCCGGGTTGCCTGCTGCGGATTCCCGGAACCCCTGCATCCGCCGCCTACACCGACGAAGCCTATGCGATGACCCGCAAGGGCGAGGCCGAAACGGCGCTGGGCGCGAGTCTGGTGTTTTCGGCCATTGGTGGTCTGTTTGGAACGCTGGTGTTGATCCTCGCGGCACCGGCGCTGGCCGAGTTCGCATCGCGCTTCAGCTCCTATGAGTATTTCTGGCTCGTGCTGCTGGGCCTGACCTGCGCGGTCTTCATCACCTCGTCGTCGCCAATCAAGGGCCTGATTACCTTGTTTCTGGGCCTGATGGTGGCCTGCGTCGGGCTTGGCAATCCCGCCGGTTACCCGCGTTTCACTTTCGGCAACACCGAGACCATGGCGGGTATCGGCATGATCCCGATGATGATCGGCATGTTTGCGTTCTCCGAGATCATTCGGTACGTGGTCGACACCAGGCCGCCGACTGACGTGGTGGTGGAGAAAGTCGGCAACGTGCTCAAAGGCCAGTGGAAACTGGCAAAAAAATATCCGCTGCAGATTCTGCGAGGAAGCACACTGGGCACGGCGGTGGGCGCCTTGCCCGGCGCCGGCGCCGACATCGCGGCCTGGATGTCCTACGCGGTGAGCAAGAAATTTTCCAAAGAGCCGGAGAAGTTCGGCACCGGGCATCCGGAGGGCATCGTCGAGGCAGGTGCGGCCAACAACAGTGCGCTGGCGGGTTCATGGATCCCGGCACTGGTGTTCGGCATTCCGGGTGATTCGATCACCGCCATCATCATTGGCGTGCTCTACATGAAGAACATGAACCCGGGGCCGTCGCTGTTCACCACCAATCCGCAGAACATTTATGCGGTGTTCCTGATCTTCATTCTGGCCAACCTGATCATGATTCCGCTTGGCATCCTGTGTATCAAGGCCGCGCGGCGCATCCTGAAGGTACCGCGCAACATCCTGATGCCGGTGATCCTGGTGTTCTGCATGGTTGGCACCTTTGCGATCAATAACACGGCTTTCGGCGTCGGGGTGATGTTGGTGGCGGGCATCGTGGCCTATGTACTGGAGGCCAACGACTTCCCCATCGCGCCGGCGATCCTGGGCGTGGTGCTCGGCGGCATGCTGGAAGAAAACTTCATCACCTCGATGATCAAGTCCGATGGCAATATGCTGGCGTTTTTCGAGCGTCCCATTGCCGCGACGCTGGCGGTGGTGACGATCCTGGTATGGACCACACCGACGCTGATGGCGATGTTGCGGCGGCCCAGGGCTACTGCCTGAAGGTGTAGTGGCGTACCGATTAACTGCGTAACTGCGTAAGCCCAGAAGGCGCGCGGCTTAGCGCTTGAGCTGTTTCACCAATTCGGTGCAATGGTCACGTGGTGGCAGCGCCGGGGTTTGCCAGACCATGTCAGCATCCGTCTTCGCATCGGTGCCAGTGTCGCCGGCGACGGCGAGCACGGTGCGTATGCGCAGGTTCGCCGGTATGTGGGTCGGAATGCCGCGGTCGCGCAGCACATGGCCACCGCCGGCAATCATCAGCACGGTCTTGCCGGGCACCATTGCCGCGATGACCGTGTCGGCCATGCTGGCGTCGCGCGCCAGTTGCACCCGCACCATTGGCATCAACCGCTCGGTCGGCAGCATGTCGCAGTGGCCGATGCGGATGGCCTCACGTTGGCGCGCCAGGGCTGCTGCGACCAGGTGATTGTCGAACTGCGGGTCGGACATCGTCGCGTGCATGGCATCACGCGGCAGGTTGGCACCCAATACCGGCACACCACCACGGACCGCTGCCATCACGCTGGGCGCATATGCCTGCCAGGGCCAGCCAGCGGTATTCCAGCGCAACGCGGCCTGTACCTGCTGCGGTGTCGCATCGCGCGGCAATGCGGCCGTACTGGTTCCGCGTTCTGCCATCTCGAGCACCAGCGCAGCGAGTTGGTTACGCTGCGCCAACGCATCGACGAATGCGTGTTGCAGGCGCTGATGGTCTGCGGCGTCATGTTGTTCGCCCAGCAAAACGGCATCGGCCGGGAGCAATGCGTCGAGCCGCTGCTCGACGCGGGCGCGGTCAGTAGTGCTGTCTGCAGCGCAGCCTGACAACATGGCGAGTACCAATGCCAGCGCAGTGGCACTAACGGCGACGCCGCTGGGCCGGTGGGGCGTGCGTGTGATCAAGCGGCTTGCTGTGTGCGTCGATTCAGTGCACCACGACCGGATTCTGAGCCAGCGTGGCGTACCCCTCGAGCGTGTCCTCGACTTCTTCCTGGGTCGGCGTGCTGGCCTGCCAAGCCACGATCTGCTGCTGGAACAACTCGGCCCAGGAGCCATCGAGATAGAGCTCCTTGCCGGCGCGTTTGTCGATGATTTCGAAGCCGTGGCGCGGCATGGTGGGAACGATCCGCTGCGCCGCCTCCAGCGGCGCAGCATTCGCATCGGCGCTGATTTGCGCAGGTTCTGCCGCATTGGCCAGCATATGGGTCACGCTGAAGGTGTCCGAGTCGTACAAGGTGTGCATGGTGCTATTGTCCGGTAGCTGGAATTACCATGCAGTTGACTGCGGTTCACCCGATTTCAAGGGCAGCGCCCGCCGCCGCGCCTGCGGCCGGTCATGGCGGGCTGGATGATTTCCACTGCTGGTCGAGGTAGTCGCCGTTCTCGAATGTGATCTTGATGCGTGCCGGCAGGTAGGTCAGTTCGGGCGCCAGCCAGAGTTCGACGGTCTGTCCGTAGTCCTTGCTCGGTCTGCGCGTCAGTTTCAACGTCGGCAGCTGCCCGCCAGGCAGATACAGCATCTCTTCCCGTTCCACGGTAAACACCCAGGGCTCGGCGTCGCGCGAGCCGGCGGTCTGGATCGTCATGGCGGTGCCGATCGGAAAAGCCAGTGGGTCGCCCGCGACCAGTGCGGCGAGCTGGGCGAAAATGCTCAGCTGGTCCTGAGCGCCAACTGCCAGTTCGGCTTGCGGCGTGTTGGCGCTGAAGGTAATGCGGCCGCGCTGGCGATCGAAGCTGGCGCTTCGCTCGGAGCGGAACTTGTCCGAAAAGCGGCTTGGCGCCAGCCCGTCGCCAGTGACCTTGCCGGTGCTCGCCAAGACCCTTTTGCCGATGATCCAGTCGCCCATTTCCAGCTGCATGTCATAGCTGGCACCGTCGTGCAGCCAGGTCAGGGTGCCCATGGCCTTGTATTCCAGCCGGCCCTTCTTGCCGACAGCGTCGAAGTTCAGCCGGATCGAACCTGGCACCGTGTAGGGGCGTGTAGCAATGCGGGTATCCGGGTCCACAGGCGACGCCGGCGCGGAAGCGGCGGGGGCTGGAATGTCGGCCGCCGGCGCGCTGGCTGCCGACTGTGCCGCGACCGCGATCTGCTCCGGCGCCGGCGCCGGCACAGGTTCCGGTTCCGGCACCACCGCAGGTGGTGGTTCGATCATCAGGCTTGGCGCAGTCGGCTCCGGAGTCACTTCGGCCACCGCCAACACCGGCGGCGGATCGGACGCCCGTTCCGGCTCCGGCGCTGCGGCGGGTGCCGGCAATCGGGCGGTGGCTGACAACACCCCTTCGGCCGCGGGCCGCACTGGACGTTTGCTTGTCGGCCGCGGGGCCCTGGTCACAGGACGTTGCGGCAGTGCGCGGGACTGTGCCGGCGGCGCCTTGATCTCCACGGTGCGGGTGATGAAGCTGCCGGTGCTCAGCCGGGCAGGCCCCTGCAGTTGCGTCGACACAGTACGCAGGACCAGCGCATGGGCCACGACCACGGCGGCGCCCAGCAGCAACAGGGCCCGGAGCGGAATCAGCCTGGAGCCATGGGCTGTGTTGTCTGCCCGCATCGCATCATGCCTTGTAGCCGAGGTCTGACGACAGTTGTGCGGCCGCGGTGCGCAAGGCCTGCGCCACGACGCCGTCCCAGTCGGTGTCGAAACCGGCGATGGAGCCCAGTGCCACGATGCCCAGCACCATGTGCCGGTCGAAATCGAACACCGGCGCGCAAAAGCCGGCCATCGCGGGCAGCAAGCTGTCGACAGCGCGCGCAATGCCGCGCGACCTTACCTCGGTCAGCATGGTCTCGACAGCCTCGGGTGTGCGCGGCACATGGCCATGCGAGACAACGCGGGCCTGCGCGAGTTCGACCTCAAGCATCGGTGCGATCGCCTGCGCCGGCACATGGGCGGCGAAACAGCGCCCGGTCGCGGAACTGAGCAGCGGCATAACATCGCCCAGGCGCAGGCTTACCTTGACCGCCTGGGGTGACTCTGCCCAGTGCACGATGGTCGGCCCGCGGTTGCCCCATACGGCCAGCGCCGTCGTATGGCCGATCTCCAGCATCAGCGGCCCGACCCGCTCGCGTGCGAGCTTGACCGCATCGATGCGGGACAACGATGCCAGACCCAGGTTCAACGCTGCCGGACCCAGATCGTAACGGGTGGTGCGGGTGTCTTGCGCCACCAATCCCAGACGCTGGAAACTCACCAGATAACGGTGCGCCTTGGCCGCGCTCATGCCGGCGGCAGCGGCGAGGTCGCGCAGCATTAGCGGCCCGGCGGCACGCGCCAGCGCGTCGAGCAGCGTATAGCCGACTTCGACCGATTGAATGCCGGCTCGGGCCTTGTGCATAATCTCGAACAGTTGTGGTTTCGTTTGGTTAAATGAGTTTAACAATGCGAAATCGCATTGGGTGCGCCGCCGGAAAGACCTTCGGCCACCGCCACCAGACCACCCCACCATCTTCATGAAACTCGCTACCTATCAAGACGGCTCGCGCGACGGCCAATTGGTTGTCGTGTCACGCGATCTGAGCAGCGCGCATTATGCGACCGGCATTTGCGATCACCTGCAGCAGGTGCTTGACGACTGGAATTTCATGTCGCCCCAGTTGCAGGACCTGTACGACACCCTGAACCAGGGCAAGACCCGCCATGCCTTCGCTTTCGACCCGCAGCAATGCATGGCGCCACTGCCGCGCGCCTACCAGTGGGCCGATGGCTCGGCCTATTTGAACCATGTGGAGCTGGTGCGTGCGGCGCGCGACGCCAAGGTGCCGGAGTCGTTCTACAAGGACCCGTTGATGTACCAGGGCGGCAGCGATGACTTCATCGGCCCGCGCGATGACGTGGTGTGCCGCTCGGAGGCGTTCGGTATCGATTTCGAGGCCGAAATTGTGGTGGTCACCGGCGACGTGCCGATGGGAGCGACGCCCGAGCGTGCGCTGGACGGCATACGGCTGGTCATGCTGGCCAACGACGTCAGCCTGCGCCATCTGGTGCCCGATGAGCTGGCCAAGGGGTTCGGTTTCCTGCAGAGCAAGCCGGCGACCGCGTTCAGTCCGGTGGCGGTGACACTCGATGAACTCGGCGGCGCCTGGGACAAGGGCCGGCTTGATCTGGTGCTGCAGTCGACCTGGAACGGGCGCAAGGTGGGCATGTGTGATGCGGGCCCCGAGATGACCTTCCACTTCGGGCAGTTGATTTCCCACTTGTGCAAGACCCGCAATGTGCGCGCCGGCTCCATCGTCGGAAGCGGCACGGTCAGCAACAAGGGCGTCGAGACCAATGGGCGTACCGAGTGGCCCAAGGGCTACAGCTGCATTGCCGAGAAACGCGCGATCGAGACCATCCAGGACGGCAAACCGTCAACCGAGTTCATGCGGTACGGCGATACGATCCGCATCGAGATGAAGGGCCGTGACGGGCGCAGTGTGTTCGGGGCGATTGACCAGACCGTGGTGGCACCAGGGGGCTGATCGATCAGCGCTGCAGCGGAATCTCGGCACCGCAGTCCATGCAGTCGCCGTACACGCCAGAGTCGATGCGCTTGAGCGCCAGGTCGATGGTGCGTATCGCTGCCGTCTCGTGCTCGTCCATTGCATATTCCATCGCGCGTTCGGTGGCGACCTGCGCCCGGGAGTCTTCGACCTGCCCGAAATGTTCTGCCGAAGCTTCGCTGCGCGGCACCTCGCCGCCGCGCAACCGGGTCAACTGGTCGAGCAACTCCTTGCGCTGTGCCACCAACTGGCTCCTGAACGATTCTGTCTGTTGCTTTTGCATGGCTGACCTCTTGAAGTGAATGACGCCATCATGCGGTGCGATTGGCCGGCGCACCTTGATGTCGGTCAATCGAACCCAAGCCGGCGCCTGCCGGGTCGGCGCGCAGGCCGGCTGCATCGCGGATAATTGTTCTATGCAAATGCTGCTCTCCACCAGAACCCTTGCCCGCTTCGTGCTGGCGTGTTTTCTGCTGGCCCTTGGCGTGGCTGTGGCGTCCCCCGCGGTCAGCCCGAAGTGGCTGCAGCTGGTGTGTTCCGCCGGCGGCGCGGTGCAGCTCGTCGCACTCGACGGCGACAACTCCATCCCCGGCGCCAGCGTGGCGGGGGATTGCCCGCTGTGTATCGTTGTCGGCGCGCCACCGCCTTTGCGGGTGCCGTTGGCCGTCGCGCCCACGGTACCTGCGCTGGCGCCGCTTGCCGCGGTGGACCGGCCGCGTGTCGCGGCCCGCACCGCACCGCCACTGCCGGCCCGCGGGCCGCCCGCCATCGCCTGAGTTCCGTCGTCCCGTCGGGGTGATGCGCCCTTGCGCGACGCCGTCGATTCTGGCGCGACTGTGCCTGGCCATCGATCCTCGCGGCGACGTGCCCGCGGCCCGACATTGGCCCCGATGCATGCCCGCCTCATCAAGCCCATTTTTTCAGGAGTTATTCATGAATTTGCAGACACTAACCATTACCGTCGCCCTTTTTTCCGGCATCACCACTGCGGCCGTCGCTCAGACGGTCGACATCAAGGATGCCTGGGTGCGCACCTCGGTGCAGGGCCAAAGCGCCACCGGCGCCTTCATGACCATCACTGCGCGGGAGGACACCCGCCTGGTCGGGATCGCCAGCCCGGTTGCCGGTGTGGCCGAAGTGCACGAGATGAAGATGGACGGCGGCGTCATGAAGATGCGCGCCGTCGAAGGTGGCCTCGCCTTGCCGGCCGGCAAGGCGGTCGCGCTCAAGTCCGGCGGGTACCACATCATGCTGATGGACCTCAAGGCGGCCCTGCCCAAGGACACCACGGTGCCTGTCACGCTCGTACTCAAGGATGCCAAGGGCGTCGAGAGCCGGGTCGAACTCACGCTGCCGGTAGCGGCCGCATCGCCTGCCCACAAGCATTGATTGCCTGCCGCCGCACCCATGCATGCGGGTCCGTGCGGGTCGCCAGGGCACGCCGCTTGGGTTAAGCTGTTGCCGGGCCCATTGCAAACAGACAACCTGGAGTCAACATGAGCGACACAAATGGCGGCGGTTTCGGCAAGTTCGTGCCCGGTTTCGATTTTCTGCAGAACCTTGCCAAGGGGGCGACACAGTCGACACCGCAGATCCCCAACCTCGCGAACTGGGTGTCGCCGTCGCTGAACGTCGAGGAGTTGGAGAAACGCATCGATGAACTGCGCGCAGTGCATTTCTGGCTGGAACAGAATTCACGCGCGTTGGGCGCGACGATCCAGGCGCTCGAGGTGCAGAAGATGACGCTGGCCACGCTCAAGGGCATGAACTTCAACATTGGCGACGTCGCCAATGCGTTCAAGTTCAAGGCCGCGGACTCAGCAGCCAGCAGCGTGCAGATGGGGAGCGATCGCGCGTCGAGCACAGCCAAGACCATGCCGGACCGCGCGTCGTCCGACAGCGCTTCTGGCAGCAGTGAGGCGAAATCGACCAGTGCCAAGAAAGCCAAGCCATCCGCCGCAGCGGCCAGCATGATCGACCCGATGCAGTTGTGGGGGTCCTTGACCCAGCAATTCCAGCAGATTGCCGCGAGCGCCATGCAGGACGCGACGCGCAAGACGGCCGTCGACTCCACCGGCAACATGGGAGCCGGCCTGGCCAAGGAGGCGGTCAAGGCCGGCCGCAAGGCTGTGACCACACGCAAGACCGCGGCGCGCAAGTCCCCGCCGCGCAAGACCGCCAGCCGGGGCAAGACCTGATGCCCCTGTTTCCCCACGGCCACGCTACCCATCCGCAATGGAGCATGGCTGCCGGTCTGGTGTTGGCGCAGTTGCGTGCGCAAATGGCGCTGCCTGAATATGCGCACGCGCCTACGCTGGCCCTGTTGTATATCACCGACCACTACGCCAGCGAGGCACAGGACATCCTGGACCATCTGAGCGCTGAGTTGCCGGGCGTGACTGACTGGTCGGGCACAGTCGGTGTCGGTGTCTGTGCGAACAATGTCGAATACTTCGACGAGCCGGCGATGGCGGTCATGCTGTGCGAACTGCCCAGTGACCAATACCGCGTGTTCTCCGGCGTTGCTCCGCTGAACCTGGGTTTCGAAGCCCACACTGCACTGGTGCATGTGGATCCGTCCACGCCCGACCTGTCCGAGTTGGTGCAGGAAATGGCCGGCCGCACCGACTCGGGTTATCTGTTTGGCGGCTTGTCGGCCAGCCGTGGCAAGACCGTGCAGTTTGCCGTCGGTGGCGACGGCAACATCCGCGGCCAGGGGCTGGCCCGTGGGGTGTTCAGCGGCGGGCTCAGCGGCGTGGCCTTCGGACCCGATATCGAACTGGTGTCGCGTGTGACCCAGGGCTGCCAGCCAGTGTCCGGGTTCCGGACCGTGACCGAAGCCGAGCAGAATCTGGTGCTCGCCGTCGACGGGGAACCGGCGCTCGATGTGCTGTTGCGTGAACTCGGCGTGTCGCTCGACCGGCCACAGGAAGCCCTGACGGCGATCCGGGCCACATTGGTCGGGTTGGTGCGTCGTTTTGATGCTGACGGTGCACAGGCGCTTGGCCGCGGTGGCAACTTCGGCAGCGACGTGATCGTGCGCCACATCGTCGGGCTGGACCCGGCCCGGCGCGGCATCGCGATCTCCGATCAGGTGAGCAGCGGCATGCAGCTGGCGTTTTGCCGGCGCAACATGCAGGCGGCGCGTTCCGACCTGATCCGCATCTGCGCGGAAATCCGCGAGGAACTCGAACCGCTGGAGGTCACAATGGAAACGGCCACGGCCATGGCGGCCTCCGGTGCCGAGGCGGCGGCCCATCCGGCACGCGGCATCGCCGGTGCGGTGTATGTCAGCTGCTCCGGTCGCGGCGGCCCCCATTTTGGCGCTCCCAGCGCCGAACTGCAGATCGTGCGCCGTGCGCTGGGCGATGTGCCGCTCGTCGGGTTCTTTGCTGGTGGCGAAATTGCGCGCCACCACCTGTATGGCTACACCGGCATCCTGACCGTGTTTGCACAACGCGACTAGGACCCATCGACATCCCGGCGGCTGATGCGCGCTTTGCCGTGTGCCAGCCGCTGGACAACAGGAGAAACCGTGACAGACAAGGTGGTGGTCAAGAATCTATACAAGATATTCGGCCCCAAGCCGCAGCAGGCGATGGAGATGCTGCGCCAGGGCACGGAGAAGGACGCAATATTTCGCCAGACCGGCCAGGTCGTCGGCGTGCAGGATGCCAACTTCTCGGTGCACGAAGGCGAGGTGTTCGTCCTGATGGGGCTCTCCGGCTCGGGCAAGTCGACCTTGATCCGCTTGCTCAACCGGCTGGTACAGCCGACCCATGGTCAGGTGCTCGTTGGCGGGCAGGACGTCGCGGCGATGGGTAATCGCGAACTGGTCGATCTGCGTCGCAAGGACATGGCGATGGTGTTCCAGTCGTTTGCGCTGCTGCCCCACATGACCGTGCTGCGCAATACCGCATTCGGACTCGAGGTGGCCGGCATCGACCGCAAGACGCGCGAACGGCGTGCCTTCGAGGTGCTCGATCAGGTGGGGCTGCGCGCATTCGCGCACAAACGGCCTGACGAGCTGTCCGGCGGCATGCAGCAGCGTGTCGGACTGGCGCGGGCGCTGGCCGTGGACCCGACGCTGATGCTGATGGACGAGGCGTTTTCCGCGCTCGACCCGCTCAAACGCACCGAAATGCAGCAACTGCTGCTGCAACTGCAGCGTGAACAGCAACGCACCATCATCTTTGTCTCGCATGACCTGGACGAGGCGTTTCGCATCGGCAACCGGATCGCCATCATGAAAGGCGGCACGATCGTGCAGATCGGTGCACCCGACGAGATTCTGCGCAATCCGGGTGATGCCTATGTCGAGGCCTTCTTCAAGGGCGTAGACGTCAAGAAATACCTGCTCGCGCGCGATCTGGCGCGGTTGGACATCGTGCCGATTCTGCGCGCCGGAGCGGATGGCGCCGCTGACCTCGCACAGGCCATGGCGCAGCTGCGCCAGGCGCACTGCCAGCACGCACTGGTGCTGGACGCACAAGGCCGGTTGCAGGGCATGGTGTCGCGCGACTCGCTGCAAACGGCGCTCGATTCGGTGGCTACCGGTCTGTCCGGCGCGCTGCTTCCCGCCATCACGCCGGCCTCGGAGTCCATGAACCTCAACCACCTCATCGGCCAGGTGGTGGCTTGTGACGGGCCGCTGCCGGTGGTGGACGACGCCGGCGTCTGCCTTGGCGTGGTCACGCAGACCATGCTGCTAGAGAAATTCGCACAGGAAGGAGCGACCCATGGATGAGTTTCTGCCATTGGGCGAGTGGGTCGATGCCGCATTGAACCTGCTGATCGAGAACGACGCCGGCACCCTGGCGAGGCTCGGGGCCACCGTCGAAGCACTGACGGAGTCAGTCGAATCGCTGCTGCTGGCCGCGCCGCGCTGGCTGGTCGCCTTTGCCTTCATCGCCACCGGGTTCTGGCGCGTCGGCTGGAAGTTCGCGTTGTTCTGCGTGGCCTGCTTCGTGGTCATCATCGGCACCGGTTTCTGGCCACAAACCATGGTCACGCTGGCGCTGATCACCGCGGCCACCTTGATCAGCCTGTTGATCGGGCTGCCGCTCGGGCTGTGGATGTCCAAGAGCGACCGGGTGGCGGCGATCGTGCGACCGATCCTCGATTTCATGCAGACCATGCCGGCTTTTGTTTACCTGATACCGGCGGCGATGTTGTTCGGCCTGGGCCGCGTGCCCGGTGTGCTGGCCACGGTGATTTTTGCCATGCCACCGGTGGTGCGCCTGACCAACCTGGGCATACGCCAGGTCAACAAGGAGCAGGTCGAGGCCGGAGTCACCTTCGGCTGTACGCCGATCCAGGTGTTGATCAAGGTGCAGATCCCGGGTGCGCTGCCGTCGATCATGGCCGGTGTGAACCAGACCATCATGATGGCGCTGTCGATGGTCATCATCGCCTCGATGGTGGGTGCGGGTGGCCTGGGCAACGATGTGCTGGCCAGTATTCAGCGGCTGGACATCGGGCTGGGTTTCGAGTCCGGCCTGGCCGTGGTGTTGCTGGCCATCATGCTGGACCGCATCACCGAGACCTTTGGCGCGCAGGGGCCGCGCAGGACCTGGCGCGAGCGGTTCGGGCTGAGTGCGCCCGCCAAACCCGACTGATCGGCAGCACCCCGCGCGGCGCGCGCGGCCCGTTAGCCGGACTGACCTGCAGTGGTCGACGCCGAATCGCTGTGCGGCGGACGCCGGTGAAACCAGGGCCGGGCCTGTTCGAGTTGGGCGCACAACTGCAGCAACATGTCTTCCTGGCCGTAACGCGCCGCAAACTGGCAGCCGATCGGCAGGCCTTGCGCGTCCCAATACAGCGGCACCGAGGCTGCCGGCTGGCCGGTGATGTTGAAGGGGTAGGTGAACGGCAGGTACGCGCCCAGCGCGCGCATCCACTGGTCCACGTCGCCGCTGTGGATGTCAAAGTGGTTGATCGGCCGCGGTGTCTGCGCCAGCGTGGGTGTCAGCCAGATGTCGTACGTCTCGAAAAATGTCGCGATGCGCCGGGACTGCCGATGCAGTCCATGCAGGTTCAGGATGTATTGCGCCGCCGTGATGCTGCGCCCGCGCTCGGCCAGCGCATAGGTCAGCGGTTCGACCAGACCGGGTCCGGGCATGTCGCCCCCGGTGACCCGCGCGATGTTGGCCATGGCGTTGGCGGCAAACACCATCTCGAAACCGTGTTCGAGCGCGTGTGCGTCGTAGTCGGGGGATGCCTGTTCGACATGGTGACCGAGATGCTCGCACAATCGGGCCGCATCGCGCACGGCTGCGACACAAGCCGCATCGACTGCCACACCGGTCGGTGCGGTGTCGGCGAAGGCAATGCGCAATCGACCCGGCGCCCGCACAAGCTCCTGCCGGTAGGGTCGGTGCGGTGGTACGGCCTGGTACGGGTCGCCGGGCATCGGGCCGGCGATCACATCAAGCAGCGCCGCGCTGTCGCGCACCGTGCGGCTCACCACATGTTGCTGGGCCAGCCCGCTGAGACCTTCACCGCCCTCGGGGCCCGCGGTGGAGCGCGCGCGTGTCGGCTTGAGTCCGAACAGGCCGCAACACGAGGCCGGGATCCGGATTGATCCGCCACCGTCGGTTGCATGCGCCATCGGTACGATGCCACTGGCCACGGCTGCCGCCGAGCCGCCACTCGAACCGCCGGGGGTCAGGTCCAGCTGCCACGGATTGCGCGTCACGCCGTACAACGCCGACTCAGTCGTCGGCGACAGGCCGAACTCGGGTGAGTTGGTCTTGCCGGTGATCACCAGTCCGGCGCCGCGCATGCGCACGACGATCTCGCTGTCGGAAGCGGGCATGTTGTGTGCGTACAGACGCGAGGCGAACGTGGTGGGTGTACCCAGCACCGACGCCACCAGTTCCTTGACCAGGAACGGCACGCCCTGAAAGGGTCCGTCCGGCACGCCAGCGTTGACCTGGGCGCGTGCGGCACCTTCCAGTGACGTGACGACGGCATTGAGTTGCGGGTTGTGGCGCGCCTGCCGCTCGAGCGAGGCCTGGAGCAGCTCGAGCGCCGAGACCTCGCCGCGTTGCACCAGTTCCGCCAGACCCAGCGCGTCGTATTGTTCGTATTCGTTCATCCGGCCGCTCCTGCGCCGATCGGCCAATGGGCACGGGGCATTGTCTCGGTGCCGCAGAGGTCGGGGTCGACGCCGGAGCCGAAACCGGCGCAGTTCAGCGAGCCGATCTGGAGCCGTCCATCGGTGATGTTCAGGTGCGCTTTGCCGGCATGCAGGTGGTACAGGTCGGGATGGGCCTGCAGGTAAGCCTGGGCCTCTTGTTCCGGTCGCCCGTTGAATCCGTCGATGAAATGGTGCGCATTGCGCTCCACATGGGTCAAGCCCAGCAGGCTGACCAGTGCCAGGTCCTGCTGCACCGAGACGCCTGGCTGTGTCGTGAGGTCTTCCGCTGACATGAAGAAGGGACCGTTGTCCGCGCCATTCCAGGCCTGACAGCGCGCCAGGTTCAGCACCGACTTGTAGAAACCCTTGCACGCCTTGCTCGACACGCCGGTGTACCCCAGTGCCCGTGCGCGGGGAAAGGCATCGAGGTCGCCGTCGGATTCGTCGATGATGACCGGCTTGAACCGGGCCAGCGCGGACACCGGTTGCGCCAGCGCCATGGCGCGTTTGATCGGCTGCTCGATCAGCAGCGTTGATGCACACAGGCGCCGCAATGCCGGGGTTGCCACCATCTGCTGCCACAACCCGGCAATGGCATCGGCATCGTCATATTGCTCGTTGCCATCGAGCGTGATTGCAATCGGCTCGGCGATGTCGCTGAGCACGGAGGCGATGCGTTGCAGCCGGTCGATGTCGGCATCGCGCTGGCCCGATACCTTGAGTTTGAAGTACCGGTTGCCATAACCGGAGACGACTTCCGCCAATGTTTCGGGCAGACCGTCATCGACGCGCGTGCCGGCGGGCTGGTCCGACGCAATGATGGGGTCGAGCAGGCCCACGGTGTGGCGTACATCGATTGTTGGCGACGGGCGCAAGGTGTCCAGGAAATCGCCCATCGCGAAATCGCCGAGGTCGCGCGCCAGCGTGCGGGTATGCATGCCGGCCAGGTTATGGCGCATGCCGTGCCAGAAGCTGACGCCTTCGATCCGCAAGAGAGCGTCGAACACGGCGCGATCGAGCAGCGCCGGGCCATAACTGGTGACCAGCGCGTCGAGTCCTTCGTGCGCGCCGGCATCGAGCAACGCGCGGTAATGCAGCGCGTGCAGGTCGAAGGCGCTCAGCGCAGGGGCGGCCAGGTAGGCATTGCGCGTCAGTTCGAGGGCCCGGCGCAGTTGGTCGTGGTTCTGCGCGTCGGTCAGCGCCGGGTTCTTGTCGAACCATTTCGCGCCTAACGCCTCGGCGGCAAAACCGAAATCCTCGCGGCCATCTGCATGGCGCACACGGACACGGGCGATGGCCTGCCTGCCTTCGGTGACCGTGATGACGCCGAACCTGAATGGCAGGCGCAGTCGGTACGGGGATTCGAACAGGTCGACCGACAGGATCTTGACGTGGGGCATATGGGGCACTTGACTATCCTTCGTGCTTCGCACTTTTGCATTCGCCTTGGGGCGGCCGGGCGGCCCAAGGCTCATGGTCGATGGGATGCGTGTTGGGCGGCATTGGCTGTCAACATGCAGCGGTTGCGTCCGGGGGTGTCTGCAGGGTGTCGAGCACGCCGCGCAGGTAGCCGATGGCGCGGGCCGCGCAGCCGGGGCCGTCGGGCATGTATTCGAAGGGCTCGACTGCGATCCAGCCGTCATAGCCGTGGCGCAGCAAGGCGCGCAGGATATCGGCGAAGCGCAGCGTGCCTTGGCCGGGTCCTTGCAGGTTGGTGTCGTTGACCTGTACATGCGCGAGCATTCCGGTGGGCAGCCAGCGGTCGATCAACTGCGCAATCGGCTCCGACTCCGCATGCGAGGCACCATAACAGTCAAGCATGGTGCGCAAAGCAGGGTGACCGATGGTGTGAATGATGTCCACGGCCTGGGCCATGGTCTGGATGAAGTTGTTCTGGGGTGGGGCCAGCGGTTCGATGCAATACAGCACGCCGGCATCGGCCGCGTGCTGGGCCACGGCGGCAAATGCGTCGATGCCGCGCTGGCGGGCCGTGTCCGCATCGTGATCGGGCAGCCGGCGCTGGCCGGGTGATCCGTGCACCAGCACCGACCCGCCCAGGTCTGCACACAGGTCGATCTGCCGGTGCATAACGTCGAGGGTGCGGTTACGCACTGCGGCATCGGCCGTGGTGATGGACAAGCCGTCTGGCGTGCGCAGCAGCCAGTGCAGGCTGGACACCTGGATGCCGGCGTCCTGGCTTGCGCGGCGGACCTCGGCGCGTTGCGCGGCCGTAATGGACGCTGGATCGTCGGCCAGTGTGAAGGGGGCGATCTCCAGGCCCTGATAACCCAGTGCCGCCGCCATTTCGCATTGCTGGGCGAACACCATTGGTGCCAACACTTCGTTGCACAAGGCCAGTCGCATGGTGGTTCCGTCAGGGGCGCGTCGACCAGTTCACCACTGGGGTCCGGCGCGGGTATCGCTCTTGCCGGCTGAGGCCGAGAGTTCGGAGTAGATCTCGTACGCCAGGCGGCCGAGTGCGGGGTTGGCGCGCGTCTCGGCAGACCGCGGGCGCGCGATGTCGACCGTACGGATGCTGGCGACTCGTCCCGGGCGGGCCGACATTACCACCACCCGGTCGGCGAGGAACACCGCCTCGGGAATGGAGTGGGTGACGAACACGATGGTCTTGCGTTGACCGGAGCCGACACCGCCTTCGCCCCAGATGCGGAGCAGTTCGATGTTCATCTCGTCGCGCGTCATCGCGTCGAGGGCGCCGAATGGTTCGTCCATCAGCAAGATGGGCGGGTCCAGGATGAGCGCGCGGCACAGCGAGGCGCGTTGCTGCATGCCGCCGGACAATTCGCCTGGCCGTTTGTCGATGAAGTCGCCCAGGCCCACCATATCGAGCAATGCACGGGCGCGCTCGCGGTACCGAGCCGGGTTCCGGTCGGACAACTCGACGGGCAGCAACACGTTGTCGAGCACCGAGCGCCATTTGAGCAGCAGCGCAGCCTGGAACACCATGCCGACTTTCGGGATCGGTCGTTCGACCAACGCGCCATCGACCGACACGCTGCCGCTGGTGACCGGCCGCAACCCGGCGATGGCCCGCATCAACGTGGACTTGCCGCAACCACTGGGACCGACCAGCGCGACGAACTCGCCCTCCGACACCTGCAGACTGATATCGCGCAGCGCCTCGACCGGACCGCCCTGCGTCGGGTAGATCATGCCGGCCTTGTCGATCGCGATCATGATGCGGCCCGATGTGCCCAGGCTGTCTGCCGGTGCGTCGCGGTCGGTTTCGGCTCTGCCCATGCTTGTCCTTGTTCAGTGGCGCGCGTGCGTTGCCCGGTTCTGGTATTACTTGACCGCCAGGGGCATCGCCACCTTGGTGAAGTAGTCCATCGAATACACCGTCTTGCAATCTACCTTTTTCGGCAGGCCCATGTAGGTGTTCACGATGTCGGTGGATGCGCACATCTTTTTCTCATCGATCCAGCCGATGCCCTTGTCGGCGTACATCTGCGTGCGCATGAGATCCAGGCCCGCCATCATGTTCGGTTCGATGATGGCCACGTCGATCTCGGGCACCCGTTTCTTGAAGATCGCCAATGCGCTCTTGGGATCTGACATCACGTCGCGCCAGCCCTGATAAGAGGCTTCCAGGAAGGCGCGCAAGGCCTTCGGACGTTCCTTCATCGTCGTCTCGCTGGCGATGATGGACATGCTGTACAGGTCGAATCCGTGGTCAGCCCATGGCAGCATGACCGCATTGCCCTTGCCCATGGCCTTTTCATAAAACGGCAATCCGGTGGTGTAGTCTCCAACGACGTCCACCCGTTTTTCGGCCAGCGCGACGATTTTGGCCGACGGCTCGATGTTGACCCAGGTGACCTTGCTCTGGTCGATGTTGTGCAGCTTGGCGAACGCAGGCCATGCCTGACGCTGGCCATCACCGGCAGGTGCGCCGACGCTCCGGCCTTCGATGTCCTTGGGTTTGGTCAGCGGACTATCGGTACGGCTGAAGAAGTTCAGCGGCGTCTTGTCGAACACCATGCCCACCATCTTCACCCGCGCGCCGCGCGCACCGGCCGCCAGCACGGCCACCGTGTCGGCGAGTCCGGCGTCGGCCCGGTCGGTATCGACCTTGGCGATCGAGTCACCCGAACCCTTGGAGTTTTCCAGTGTGACGTCGAGCCCGGCCTTGGCGTAGTAGCCTTTCTCCAGGGCGACCCAGTAGGCGGCATGGTCACCAACGGCGAACCAGTTGAGCGAGAACTTGAACTTCTCGGGTGCCTGTGCCGACACGGTGCCGGCCGACAGTGCGAGGGCCGTAGCCCCTAGAACCTGCCAGATCATCTTGCGCTTGTTGATCATCGTTGTCTCCTTTTCGATTGCGAAAATAGCCCCACAAAAAAACACTACCACTCACACGTCTTCGGCCCAGGGGATCAGCAGCCGCGACAGCACCGCGACGAAGCCGAACAGCAACAGGCCGAGTACTGATGTCCACACCAGCGCGGCAAAGGCCACCGGCGTGTTCATGCTGCTCTGGGTCGTGATGATCACGTAACCCAGGCCGCTTTGAGATGCCACGAATTCACCCACGATCGCACCGACCACGGCTGCAGTGGCGGTGACCTTGAGCGCGGACAGGATGTAGGGGTAGGCATTGGGCACACGGATCTTCAGGAACACCTTCCATTTGGGTGCGTTGAAGACCCGGCCCAGATCGACGATGTCCTGGTCGATCTGCGTCAGTCCGACCGAGGTGTTGATGACGACCGGGAAAAACCCGATCAGTGCGCCGATCAGCATGTTGGGCACAACGCCGTAACCCATCCACATCAGGAACAGCGGTGCGATCGCCACCTTGGGCAAGGTATTGACGAAGACCAGAAATGGCGTTAGCGCTTTGGCCCAGGTGCTGGACCATGCGATGGCCACGCCGAGCATCACCCCGGAGACCCCGGCAATCACGAACGCACCGACGATCTCCAGCGCGGTGATCCAGATATGGCCGGCCCAGCGGATCTCGCTAGCAAACATGGCGTTCAGCACCGCCATCGGGCTGGGCAGCAGGTACTCGCGTATGTCCATGAACGACACCGCCATTTGCCACAGCAGGATGAAGCCGGCAAAAATAGCGAATGCCGGCCAGCGGCTGGTCACGCTGTGGGCGGCTTTGCGCAGGGCATTATTCACGGTAACGCTCCAGCGCGTGATGGCGCACATGGTCTTCGTCAATGTCGACGCCCAGACCCGGACCTTCAGGCAAGTGGACCTGCCCGCCACCGTTCCACACCCGCTGCGCCACAAAGGGCGTATCGATGTATTGCGGGCCGTTGAGCGCCAAGGGATTGATGTCGAAGACGCTGGCCAGGTGCAGTCCGGCGGCCAGGCCCAGGTCGGTCTCGGTCAGGCCGGACATTGCCAGTTCGAGTCCGGCCGATTCGGACAACTCGCACAGCCGACGCGACTGGTACAGGCCGGCATTGCGCTGGACCTTGGCCACGGCAACACCGATCGCGTCGGCGCGGATGTACTCGACCAGGTCGGGCAGTGCGCGCAGTGATTCGTCTATGCCGATCGGCACATCACCTGCGGCCCGCAGGCGGCGGTAACCGGTGAGGTTGTAGCCGTCGAGTGGTTGCTCGAACAGCGCCACGTCCAGTTCGGCGAACTGGCGCGCCTGGCGCAGCGCGGCATCGACACGGTAGCCGCGGTTGGCGTCGACCTGCAGATGGCCATCACCGAGCGCGGTGCGGGTGCGCCGGACCAGTTCGAGGTCGCCCCGGGCGCCGTGCATGCCGATCTTGACGTCGAACGCGGTGTAACCTGCGTCCAGGCCTTCGGCTACCGCGCGTTCTGCTGCGCCGGGCTGTTCGACCGAGACCATCCAGGTCAGGTCGAACACCGTGCGCCGGCATCCGCCCAGTAACTGGTAGACCGGTTTGCCCAACGCCCGACCCCAGGCGTCGTGGGCCGCCACGTCGATGGCCGACTTGGCCAGTGGTGATCCGGGTGTGACGCCCGGATTGATGGCGCGGTCCATGGCGCGGTGCAGCGCGTCGAGGTTCCAGACCGGGATGCCGGTCACTGCTGGTGCCAGGTAAATACGCAAGGTGCTGACGATGGTCTCTGTCGTCTCATAGGTCCAGCGTGGTGTCGGGGTCGCCTCGCCCCAGCCGGTTACCCCGTTGTCGGTGGTCAGCTTGACCAGCACGCGGTGCGACAGCGCACCGGGCTCGCCCGCGATACCGCCGGCGAGCACGAACACCGATTTGAACGGCAATCCGAGTACAAACACCTCGATGGACGCGATATTCATGGGGCTGCTCCGCACGGGGGCGCCAGCCTAGGGCTCGGGCGGCGGTGGATCACGGGGACGCGCATCGGTGTCATGGTACGGCTACGCCAGCCAGCGCGCCAGGTTGCTGGCAACGAACGCGTCGTCGGCAAGATCGGCATGCTGGGTACACACCCGGTCGATCTGGGCGCTTTGGCCGGGGCTGAGTCCTTCGAATGGGTCCAGGCACCAGGTGCCGGCCAGCAGGCCCTGGCGGCGCAATACCTCGTGGCATCCGGCAATGCAGCCGCGGAACTGGTTGGCAACGTCGAAGAACGCACTGTTGCAGTCGGTCACGCGGCTGTCCAGCGCCAGCAGTTCCGACGGTATCGCGCCAGCCTGAACGGCTGCATGGCATCGTGCGAGCAGGCGCACCGCGCCGGAGGTCCAGACCGACCAGTGGCCGAGCAGTCCGCCGCGAAACCGTACCGTCACAGGCTGATCGTCACGCATGACCACGAAGGGGGTCAACAGGTCCAGCACGATATGGTCGTCGTTGCCGGTGTAGAGCATGACGCGCTCCTCGGCCCGCGCCTGGACCACGCCGCGGATGACGTCGAGCGTGCGGTAGCGGTGAAATGGCGCCACCTTGATCGCCACCACGTTGTCGATGGCGGCAAATCGGGCCCAGAAGTCGACGCCCAGTTCGATGCCGCCCACCGCCGGCTGCAGGTAGAAACCGATCAGCGGGATTTCCTGCGCGAGTGCCTCACAGTGGGCGATCAGCCGGTCTTCGTCCTGGCCTGCCATCGCCGCCAGGCTCAGCAGGCCGGCGTGGTAACCAAGGCTGGCGGACAAACGGGCTTCGGCCACCGCTTGCCCCGTGGCGCCGCACACGCCGGCAACCATGGCCAATGATCGCGTGGGCGCCACCCAGGCGCGCGCTGTCTCCATGGCAAGGTCGAGTACCTGTGCGTGCAGCCCGGCCTCGCGAATGGCGAACTGCGTGGTGTGTACGCCGACGGCAAGGCCGTGTGCGCCGGCATCGAGGTAATAACGCGTTAAGGCCCGTTGATGGCGCACATCGAGGCGCCGCTCGGCATCGAGGGCCAGCGGGTGTGCCGGAATGGCCAGGCCCTGCCGCAGCAGCGCTCGGATATGCGGGGTTTCGGTGCTGGTGTGGGGCATGGTTCAGCCGAATTCGGGGCCGGCGAGCAGGAACATCCGGTCATTGGCGCGCTGTACATCGACGCCGTCCATGGCCATGCGCACGAACGGCCGCTGTTGCACGAATCCGCGCCGCGTCAGCAGCTCGGACAGCATCTGCCAGCGGTCGGGCAGATCCAGAAAAACCGGACCCCCCGTCTGATCGAGTGCGGCGAGCAGCAGCGCCGCGGCATCGTGCTCGTTGCGCGCGACCAGCGGGCCGAGTTGCGTGGCGCGCCGACCCAGACGGGAGATCACGAAGCCGTCGCCGTTCGTGGTGATCCAGGCGCGTGTGCCCTTGCGCGCCAGGATGTCGTGTAGCAGGAACTGCCGCTGCATTCCATTGGCAGCGCCATCGAGGGCAACCATGCGCGGCAGGTCGACGGCGTCGGCACGCCGTACCGGCGGTGTCAGGGTTGGGTGCGTGGCGGCCCCCTGGCCTTCCCATCGGGCCAGGCCAAAACCCGTGCGAAAGCCGGCCTTCTGGTAAGTGGGGGCGCCAGCGGGTGTGGCGTCCAGGCAGGGCGTTGCGCCGCGCTGCCGCAGGTGTGCTACACCTGCCGACAGCAGCCGGCTCGCCAGGCCCTGGTGACGCCAGCTCGCCGCCACAAGCACCATCGATACCCAGCCGCGATGTGCCCCGTAAGGCAGCGCTGCGGCCGTTGCCACCAGGGGCCCGCCTGCGCTGCGCAGGCCCAGCGTGTGGCCGTCGCGAATGAACACCCGCCAGTCGTCGGCGACCTGGTTCCAGTGTGCGGCGTCGGACAAGGCCAGTGCCTGCGGCACGTCAGTGTCGTCACAGATGACCAGCGCCAACGTGTCAGGTCCGCCGGGGCGCTCCGACGCTGCCGACGGTCCTGTCGCGTGCAGCGAATGCGATGCGGCGGATGGGGTTTGTGTCATTTCAGTGCCGCCCGGCCGATCCGAAGGTGCTGACAGCAGCCTCGGGGGGCAGTGAGCGTGGGGGCGGTTTCATCCTAGAAAGAGCCATCGCGGACCTCGAACTTGGTCGGTTTGCCCAGTGTCGGTTGTCCATGGCGGATCCAGTCTGCGGTCCAGTCGAGCATGGCCGACAGCGGGACCAGCGGATAACCGAACTTGCCGGCGGCCAGCGTGGTGTTGGACAGCAGCGCGGTGGGGGCTTCCTGGCCGCTGAACTGTGCCTGCGTACCCAGGCGTGAAGCGAGCGCGTTCGCCAGCCAGCGCACCGACAGGGGCTCGGGGCCGGTGCAGTTGATGGGCGTTGCGGGCGTGGTGCAATGGCGCAGGCAGCGCAACACCTGTGCATTGGCGTCCCCTTGCCAGATCACGTTGACATGGCCCATGGTCACGTCGATGGTCTCGCCGCGGTGCACTTTGGCGGCAATGTCGTGCAACACGCCGTACCGCATGTCAATGGCATAGTTCAGCCGGACGATCCGCCCCGCGTTGCCGTGGCGGGACGAGAAATAGCTGAACATACGCTCCCGTCCGAGGCACGACTGGGCATATTCGCCGATCGGTTCCGCAAGCGTGTTTTCATCTGCACCCGGGGTCCCCACGCGCGACAGTGGATACACGTTGCCGGTCGAGAAGCTGACAATGCGCGCCTCGCGCAAGGTGTCGGCCACCAGCGCCGGCACATGCGTGTTCATGGCCCATGTCAGGGGTTGGTTGTCCTTGGCGCCGAACTTGTGACCGGCGGCGAAGATGACGTTGGGCACGCGCGGCAACGCGTCGATGTTGGCGCGCTCGAGCAGGTCGGCCGCAATCGTCTCGATGCCCCATTGGGCAAGGCGCTCGCGCACCGATGGGTCCGTGAACCGCGCCACGCCGATCACCCGCTTGCCAGGGGCCGCATTGCGTGCCAACCGCGCCAGCGTCGGCCCCATCTTGCCCGCAACGCCCAGGATCATGATGTCGCCGTCGACCTGTGCGAGGTCGTCGATCAATGCCTGGCTGGGTTGCACCAGGAAATCCTCGAGCGCCTCAACCGATGCAAAACGCTCTGGCAGGTGCGCGCCATCGAGCACTCCGGAGCGGTCGGTATCTTGCTTGTCTGACGGCGCGTTGCCCATGAAGCTCCCTGTTGTCTGCTGCGTTGAAACAAGTCTAGGGAGTTCGCGAAAGCGTGTCAACCGTTTGGTTGAAAAAGCAGATGACACGCAGTCGCCGGGCAGGGCGCCGGCAGGGCGCGGTTCAGGGGCGCAGACCCGCCATGGCGAACGCGACCACGTGGCAGCGGTAGCCAACAACGGAAGCCCCCGACTCTAGGTCGCGCCCGAAGATGGAGGCCAGGGTCAGGCGATTGGAGAAGAAAAAGTAGGACATGCCGGCCACCGAGATATACAGGTGCACGGGATCGACACCGTGGCGAAACACCCCGGTTTCAATGCCGCGCGCAAGGGTGCTGGCGATCAATTCGATCAACGGTGAATTGGTCGATCGAATCGACTGCGAATCGCGCACATGGTGCGCGCCCTGGGCATTTTCGTGGTTCAACAGGCCAATGAAATCCGGGTGTCGCGCGAGGTAGTCGAACGAAAATCCGATCAAGGTTTCCATCGCCGCCTCGGGCGTCATCTGGCCGAGGTTGAGGCTGCGCTCCTGCGTCCGGATCTCGGTGTAGACGGTTTCGAGCGCAGTGCGGTATAGATCGTCCTTGCTGCCGAAGTAGTAATAGATCAACTGCTTGTTGACACCTGCCCGCGTGGCGATCACATTGACACGGGCGCCGGTCAGGCCCTTGGCGGCGAACTCCGCTCGTGCAGCGGCAAGGATCGCGGCTTTCGAGCCGCCCATGTCCGCATCGGCAGCGTCGACAGGTGCGGCAGCGCGGCGGGGAGGTGTTGTGGTTCTGACCATGGAGACGTCACGGATTATGGGCCTGCAGGCGCCCGTCGCCATTCGCATTCCCGGATAAGCAGGGCGCCCCATTGTTGGGCGGGTTCGTCGCATGTGCAACAGCAAGTGACGTTTTTGTGAAAATCGTGTGCTGCACGCGACAGATTGCTGTCAAAATACGACCAAGCACGCATCATGTCCAAGTCAATCGGATGTCTTGCTTTTCAGCCATTGAAACCAATTTGTTGACGCCATACCCGGGCGGAGCACCATGAGCGATAACCGCAAGGAAACGGCCACGCAGTTGCCGAAGCAGCACTTCGTATTTCTCACGCTGCCCAACTACACCATGATCGCGCTGTCCAGCGCCATCGATGCGCTGCGCTTGGCCAATCGCGTCTGCAAGCGCGATCTGTACGAATGGTCACTGGCCACGATAGAGGGCGAGCCAGCCGTTGCCAGCAACGGCTTGTCGATCGGCCCGACGCTGGTACTCGACAAGATCGGGCCGGCCAACATTGTGTTCGTGGTGGGTGGCGTTCAGGTCGAGCGGGCCGCCACGCCTGGGGTCCTGAGCGCGCTGCGCCGGCTGGCACAGCGCCATGTGGCGCTCGGATCCTTGTGCACCGGCGGCTACGCGCTGGCCAAGGCCGGTCTGCTGGACAAGTACCGCGCCGTCATCCACTGGGAAAACATGACCGCGCTGCGCGAGGAGTTCCCGCGCGTGGTCTTCTCAGACCAGCTGTTCGCGATCGACCGCGACCGCTACACCTGCACCGGTGGTATCGCGCCGCTCGACCTGATGCTGCACATCATCAAGCAACACCAGGGCCGTGACATCGCCCCGCAAATATCGGAGCAGCTCATCCTGGACCGCATCCGCAACGACCAGGACCGCCAGCATATTCCGTTGCAGGCCCGGGTCGGGCTGTTCCACGAAAATCTGATCGAGGCGGCAGCACTGATGGAGGCCAACATCGAGGAGCCGCTGTCGCTCGATGAGATCGCCGCGCTGGTGGGCGTGTCGCGGCGCCAGATCGAGCGGTTGTTCAAGCGTTATGTCGGCCAGGTGCCGACCAAGTATTACCTGGACATGCGGCTGCGCCGGGCGCGTGAACTGCTGCTGCAAACGCCGATGTCGATCATGCAGGTGGCGGTCGCCTGCGGCTTTCAGTCGCCGCCACATTTTTCCAAGTGTTATCGCATGTTGTATGGCTACACACCCAGTGCGGAACGAGGCTCCAGCCGGTCGCTGCCCCTGATGGAACTGGCCGGAAATCTCAAACCTGTGGCGGTCTGATGCCGGCGTGCGCAGTGCCTGCAACAACATGTCGTGCGGCGACAACCGCTGGTCGCGATTCAATCACCTGTTGCAGATGCCGGCCCCTACCATCTGGTCCCAGATAAGACTGCGCAGCGACCGCGAAACCACAGGATTTGAACCATGGCTGAAGAATTTGATGACGACCTGGACCTGAACACCCTCAACGATGAGGACCTGACGGAACAGGTGCATGACGACCTGTACAACGGTCTGCGTGATGAGGTCATTCAAGCCACCAATATTTTCCTGGGTCGGGGCTGGTCGGCCGACCGGGTGCTCAACGAGGCGCTGGTCGAAGGCATGCGCATCGTCGGTGTCGATTTCCGCGACGGCATCCTGTTCGTGCCCGAGGTGCTGCTGGCTGCCAACGCGATGAAGGGCGGCATGGAGATCCTGCGTCCACTGCTGGCAGAGACCGGCGTCCCGCCGATCGGCAAGATGGTCATCGGCACAGTCAAGGGCGACATTCACGACATCGGCAAGAACCTCGTCGGCATGATGATGGAAGGCGCCGGCTTCGAGGTGATCGACCTGGGCATCAACAATCCGGTCGACAAGTACATAGCGGCGCTTGAGCAGCACAAACCCGACATCCTCGGCCTGTCCGCGCTGCTGACTACCACCATGCCCTATATGAAGGTGGTGATCGACACGCTCAAGGAAAAAGGTCTGCGCGATGACTACATCGTGCTCGTCGGTGGCGCGCCACTGAACGAGGAGTTCGGCAAGGCCGTTGGTGCAGACGCGTATTGCCGCGATGCCGGCATTGCGGTCGAAACCGCCAAGGCGCTGATCGCCGCGCGGCGCGCTGCGACCGCCTGAGCGCCTGCGCCACTTTACAACCGGCAAGGACCAGGCCATGGGCGAACGCCCCGCAACACTGGTCATCGCTTGCGGCGCGCTGGCCCATGAGATCGTCGCACTGCGTCGGCTCAACGACTGGCCCCACCTGCAGGTGCAGTGCCTGCCAGCCGATCTGCACAACCGTCCGGAGAAGATCCCGGCGGCCGTGCGCGCGAAGATCCAGGCCAACCGCGGTCGCTTCGCGTCGATCTTTGTCGCATACGCCGATTGCGGTACCGGAGGCCTGCTCGATGCCATGTTGAGGGAAGAGGGCATCGAGCGTATTCCCGGTGCGCACTGCTATGAGTTCTTTGCCGGCGGGTCCGCCTTTGCCGCGCTCGCCGACGCCGAGCCAGGCACTTTCTACCTGACCGACTTCCTGTTGACGCATTTCGACCGCCTGATTCTGCGCGGCCTGGGTATCGACAGGCATCCCGAACTGTTGCCACTGTATTTCGGCAACTACACGCGCCTGGTGTATCTGGCCCAGTTGGAGCGGCCGGGCATGGTGGAGGCGGGTCAACGCGCCGCCGAGCGCCTGGGCCTTGTTTATGAGTACCGGTTGACCGGTTATGGCGACCTGCAGACCAGTTTGCAGACCGCCACTGAAGGAGTCGTATTTTGGCAAAACTGATCATGATTTCGTGGCGTGATGTGCCGGCCCAGGTGCTGGTCAAGTCGGGCCGCGAAACCGCCAAGGTGCAGTTGTCGCACCGCTTCCAGGAGGCGGTCGACCGGGCCGCGATGCGCGCCGGCAAGTCCGGCTCTGACGCCTACCTGGCCGACTGGAAACGCAGTGAACCGCGCCGCTGTGGTGACGACCTGCAGGCCGAGGCCCAGGCCGAGGCCGACCTGATCGAGGCGCGTTATTCCGACGCTGACCTGCTGCGCATCATCCGCGCCCACGGGATCGACGAGACCTTGGCCGCGCTGGCCAAACCCGACGGAGCCGCCTGATGTACGCCGTTCGCCGCTGGTCGGTGCGCCACGCCCGGCGCCTGCAGAGCTTCTACAACGGCTTCGAATGGGTCATGGTCACGCTGCATCCGCTGTGGAAACGCATCGGTTACGAACGCCTTGAAAAACCGGTCGCGGCGGTCGAGAAGCTGACCAAGGGGTTCCTGTTCGATTGCCAGATGTGCGGCCAGTGCGCGCTCAGCTCCACCGGGATGTCGTGTTCGATGAATTGCCCCAAGAACCTGCGCAATGGGCCTTGTGGCGGCGTGCGCTCCAACGGCAACTGCGAGGTCAAGCCCGAGATGCGCTGTGTCTGGGTCGAGGCGTTCGAAGGCAGCGAACGCATGGTCGACGGGGGTAAGGCGATCCGGGTGGTGCAGGTTGCTGTTGACCGCCGGCTCGAGGGGAAGTCGTCCTGGCTCAAGGTGGCACGGGAAAAAGGCGCCGTCGTCGAGGCCGCTCTGGAGAAAATGTGAAATTTGAAGACGAGCCGGTTCCCGGTTATCCGATGCCCATTTTGCCGGGCCACACCTCGCCCGGTCGGCTTGAGCGTGTGTTACGCCGCGGCACATTCGCCGTGACCACCGAGCTCGATCCGCCTGACTCGGCCGATCCGGAGGATGTGTTCCGCCGTGCGCGCATTTTCGACGGATACGTCGACGCTATCAATGCGACTGATGGCAGTGGCGCGAACTGCCATATGTCGAGTTTGGCAGTGTGTTCGCTGCTCGCACGCAAAGGGTATGCGATCGTGATGCAGATTTCCTGCCGCGACAAGAATCGTATCGCGATCCAGGGCGACATCCTCGGTGGTGCCGCCATGGGCGTGGCCAACATGTTGTGCCTGACCGGCGACGGTGTGCAGTCGGGCGACCATCCGCAGGCCAAGCCGGTGTTCGACCTCGATTGCATGTCGCTGCTGGAGCTGGCGCGCAACATGCGCGACAACCACCAGTTCCAGAGCGGGCGCAAGATCACCTACGCACCAAGGGTGTTCCTGGGTGCGGCCGCCAATCCGTTCAGTTTGCCGTTCGAATGGCGCGCCGACCGACTGGCCAAGAAGGTCGCAGCAGGCGCGCAGTTCGTGCAGACGCAATACTGTTACGACGTGCCAAGGCTGCGCGCCTACATGCAACGTGTCGAAGATCTTGGCCTGCTGGACAAGGTCTTCATCCTGATCGGCGTGGGGCCGCTGCGCAGCGCGAAGGCGGCCGAATGGATGCGCAGCAACGTGCCGGGTATTCATATTCCGGACGAGATCATCAAGCGCATGGCCGGGGCCGACAAACCCGCGCTAGAAGGGCGCCAGGTCTGCGTCGACATCATCAACGAAATCCGCGAGATCAAGGGTGTCGCGGGCATCCATGTGATGGCTTATCGACAGGAAGAAACCGTGGCCGAGATCATTCAGCGATCCAATGTGCTGGCAGGCCGCGAGCCCTGGCATCCACAACGCGACGCACCATCAGTTCAAATCGAGAAGGAAGCACAGTGACCGATACCATCATCAGTTCCGCCACGAAGGAAATCGTGATCGGCTTCAACCGGCCGTTTGTCATCATCGGCGAGCGCATCAACCCGACCGGGCGCAAGATCCTGGCCGCCGAGATGCTGGCCGGTGATTACAGCCGCGTCATCGCTGACGCGCTGGCCCAGGTGGCGGCGGGCGCGCATATGCTCGATGTGAATGCCGGCATACCGCTGGCCGATGAACCGGCACTGCTGGCCAGGGCGATCGAGCTTGTGCAATCAGTGACCGACGTGCCGCTGTCGATCGATTCTTCGATCGTCGCCGCACTGGAAGCGGGGCTGGCGGTTTACAAAGGCAAGCCGCTGGTCAATTCGGTGACCGGCGAGGAGGACCGCCTGGAAACCGTGCTGCCGCTGGTGGCCAAGTACGGCGCGGCGGTAGTGGCGATCTCGAACGACGAGACCGGCATCTCGCAGGATCCGAACGTGCGGTTCGCGGTGGCCAAGAAGATCGTCGAGCGCGCCGCCGACTACGGTATTCCGGCCTGCGACATCGTCGTCGATCCGCTGGTGATGCCGGTCGGCGCGATCAACCAGGCCGGCGTGCAGGTAATGGCGCTGGTGCACCGGCTGCGCACCGAGCTCAAGGTCAATACCACCTGTGGCGCGTCGAACGTGAGTTTCGGCCTGCCCGAGCGCAATGGCATCAACGCCGGTTTTCTGACCATGGCGATCGCCTCGGGCATGACATCGGCCATCACCAACCCGCTGCACGCGGAAGTCGTCAAGGCCTGCATGGCCGCCGACGTAATGATGGGCCACGACCCGGATTGCGCGCGCTGGATCCGCAAGTTCCGCGAACTCCCGACCATCGGGGCCGACGGCGAAATGGGCCGTGGTCGCCGCGAAATCGGCAAACGCCGCCGCGTCTGAACAGGACAGAAATCCGGATGCCCGCAATCTCACGCATGACCTGTGACGCGCTCCCATCGGGGCTGAGGCCTGCGGCTGCGGGTCTGTTTGCACAGGCCTGCACAGGGCGAGCGGCTTGCGCCTGTGGCGCTTGCACATCCGGGGCAGTAAATGCGTCGTCGGTCGCGACCGACGTCGGGGCAGTGACAAGGGTAGGGGCAACATGATTTCCAAAGACCCGTTGGTCGTATTCACCCCGTCCGGACGCCGTGGCCGGTTTCCGGTCGGCACCATGGTGCTGCAGGCTGCTCGTTCGCTGGGGGTCGATATCGACTCGGTGTGCGGCGGGCGCGGCATCTGCGGTCGCTGCCAGGTCACGCAGGCGGTGGGCGAGTTCGCCAAGCATGGCGTTGTTTCGCGTGCCGAGAACCTGTCCGAGTTCAGCGCGGTCGAGCAGGAATATGGCGAGACGCAGCCGCTGGACGCCGGCATGCGGCTGTCGTGCTCCACCCAGGTGCTGGGCGATGTAGTCATCGACGTGCCCTCGGCCAGCCAGTTGCACCGCCAGGTCGTGCGCAAGGACGCCGAGGCGCATGACATCCAGCTCAACCCGGTGGTGCGCCTGCACTACGTCGAGGTGCAGCAACCCGACATGCATGACCCGTCCGGCGACCTGCGCCGGCTCGAGGATGCCCTGGAGTTCGAGTGGCGCCTGACCGACCTCAAATGTGATGTGCTGGTGCTGCACCGGCTGCAGCAGGCGTTGCGCGAGGGCGACTGGAAGGTCACTGTCGCGGTGCACGGTGACAACCAGATCATTGCCGTGTGGCCGGGCTTTCGTGAGCATACCTACGGTATCGCCATCGACGTCGGCTCGACCACCATCGCGGCCCACCTGTGCAATCTGTCCACCGGCGAGGTGGTGGCGGCATCGGGCATCATGAATCCGCAGATCCGCTTCGGGGAAGACCTGATGAGCCGGGTGTCTTACCTGATGATGAATCCGGGCGGCGAGAAGGAGATGACCCAGGCGGTGCGACTGGCGATCAACCAGCTCGCGGCGGACGTGGCGTTCCAGGTGGGCATCGACGCCACCGACATTCTTGAGGCCACCTTCGTCGGCAACCCGATCATGCACCACCTGCTGCTCGGCATCTCGCCGATCGAGCTCGGTGGCGCGCCGTTCGCGCTGGCTACCGACCGTGCCATCACGATATGGGCGGTGGAAATTGATTTCGCGATCCACCGCAATGCACGTATCTATGTGTTGCCGTGTATTGCCGGCCATGTCGGCGCCGATACCGCCGGTGTGGTGCTGGCGGAGCGGCCCGACCTGTCCGATGACGTGACCCTGCTGGTCGATGTGGGCACCAATGCCGAGATCGTGCTGGGCAACCGCAAGCGCCTGCTGGCCTGTTCCAGTCCCACCGGTCCGGCGTTCGAGGGCGCGCAGATCAGTTGCGGGCAACGCGCCGCGCCCGGCGCAATCGAACGGGTGCGCATCGATGCGACCACGCTCGAGCCGCGCTTCAAGGTCATCGGATGCGACCTGTGGTCGGACGAGACGGGTTTTGCCGAGGCGATCGCCTCCACCGGCGTCACCGGCATCTGTGGCTCGGGCATCATCGAGGTGCTGGCCGAGTTGTACCTGGCCAGCGTGATCCGCCACGACGGCGTCATCAGCGGCGAACGCGCCGAGCGGTGTCCACGCATCCAGATGGACGGCCGCACTTTTTCCTATGAGCTGCAGGCGGCGACCGAAACCGCCAGCGCGATCAAGGTGACGCAAAACGACGTGCGCGCGATCCAGCTCGGCAAGGCTGCGCTGTACGCCGGTGTGCGCCTGCTGATGGAGCGCATGGGCGTACAGAAAGTCGACAAGATCCGGCTCGCTGGCGCGTTTGGTAGCCATATCGACGTCAAGTACGCCATGGTGCTGGGCATGATTCCCGACTGCACACTGGCGAATGTGAGTTCGGCCGGCAACGCCGCTGGCACCGGTGCGCGGATCGCATTGCTGGACCAGCGTTCGCGACCCGAGATCGAGGCGCTGGTGCGTCGCGTCGAGAAGATCGAGACCGCCGTGGAGCCCCGGTTCCAGGAGTTCTTCGTCGAGGCAATGGCCATTCCCCACCTCAATGCTCCTTACGATCGCTTGCGCGAGGCGGTGGCGCTGCCAGAACGCATGGCGATCAATACCGAGTCGCCCGGTCGTGGCAGGCGTGGCGCACGCCGTGAGCCGCGATCCGAAACGGCCTCGTAGAATGGGTGATGCCGCGGTGACCGGCCTGGCCGGGTCGCATTGGAGCGGAACAAGCTGGCCTGATGCATGGCATCGGGCCTTGTCACTACGCAAAGGAGACCTTATGCACATTCCCATGAAATCCCTGTTCCTGGCCGCGGTCGTTGCCGTTGCCGTTGCCGCCGTTCCGGTGCACGCGGCCGAAGATGCCAGTTGCGAGAAGGTCCGGTTTGCCGACGTGGGCTGGAGCGACATCGCTGCGACCACCGGCATGGCGTCCGTCGTGCTCGAAGGCCTGGGCTACAAGCCGACGGTCACCATCGCATCGATCCCGATCGCTTTCGCCGGCATGAAAAACAAGCAGATCGACGTGTTCCTCGGTTACTGGAACCCGTCGATGACGCCGGTGATCGAGCCCTTCGTCAAGGCCGGTCAAATCAAGGTACTCGATACGCCGAACCTGGTCGGGGCGAAATACACGCTGGCTGTGCCACGCTACCTGTACGACAAGGGATTGAAGACTTTTGGCGACATCGCCAAGTTCAAGAAAGACCTGGACGGAAAAATCCACGGCATTGAGCCGGGCAATGACGGCAATGCGCTGATCCTGGACATGATCAAGAACGACACCTTCGGCCTGAAGGAGTTCAAACTGGTCCAGTCGTCCGAGGCCGGTATGCTGGTCGAGGCCCAACGCGCCGGACGCAGCAAGAAGGCGATCGTGTTCCTGGGCTGGGAGCCGCACCCGATGAACGTGCAGATGAAGATGAACTACCTCACCGGCGGTGACGATGTGTTTGGCCCGAATCTGGGCGAGGCCAAGGTCTACACCGCTGTGCCCACCGGTTACCTCGAAAAATGCCCCAACGTGGCAACACTGCTGGCCAACCTGCAGTTCACCACCGACATCGAGAACAAGGTCATGGGCCCGATTCTGGACAAGGTCAAGCCCAACACCGCAGCGCGCAACTTCCTGAAGAAAAATCCCGACGTGTACGCACCCTGGCTCAAGGGGGTCACCACCGTCGACGGCAAGAATGGTCTGGCGGCGGTGACAGCGGCGTTGAAGAAGTAGGGTTGGCAGCAGGGCCCGATTGGCGCAAAGCAGGCAAAGGAGAGTCACCGGCACGATGATCCTTTGCCTTTTCGCGCGCTCGCACAAGGTGCATTGAATACAAGGCAACAAAGGAGTCGACGATGGGCGCACAGGTGATATCGGGTTTCGTGGACGGGCAGGCGTTGGTGGGCGGCGGCGAGTCGTTCGAAAACATCAACCCGGCCAGCGGGGCGGTGATCGGCGTGTTGCGTGATGCCGTGGCGGCTGATGTCGATGCGGCTGTGGCGAGCGCCCAGCGCGGTTTTGCCGTCTGGTCCGCGATGACCGCCACCGAGCGCGGTCGCATCCTGCACCGCGCCGCGCAGTTGCTGCGTTCACGCAACGACGAACTCGCGCACCTGGAGGTGCTCGACACCGGCAAGCCGCTGCAAGAGGCGCTGGTGGTCGACGTGCACAGCGGCGCCGATTGCATCGAGTATTTCGCCGGTGCGGCAGCCACGTTGACCGGAAGTCAATATCCTTTGAAAAATGCGTTTGCCTATACCCGGCGGGAACCGCTGGGTGTGTGCGTGGGCATTGGCGCCTGGAACTACCCGCTGCAGATTGCATGCTGGAAGTCGGCGCCGGCGCTGGCTGCGGGCAATGCCATGATTTTCAAACCGTCGGAGATGACGCCGACAACGGCGCTCAAGCTGGCCGAGGTGTACCTCGAGGCGGGTGTTCCGCCCGGTGTATTCAACGTGCTACAGGGTCGGGGTACGACCGGCGCCTTGCTTGCGGCACACGATGGCGTGGCAAAGGTGTCGGTCACCGGCTCGGTGCCGACCGGCAAGAAGGTCATGCAGACGGCGGCCGGGACGCTCAAGCGTGTGACGATGGAGCTCGGTGGCAAATCGCCGCTGCTGGTGTTTGACGACGCCGACCTGGAGCAGGCGGTGGCTGGGGCGATGATGGGCAACTTTTATACCCAGGGAGAGATTTGCACCAACTGCACCCGGGTTTTCGTGCAGCGCGGCGTGGCAGATCGTTTCCTGGCCCGCTTGATAGAGCGGACCGCGCTGTTGCGCGTGGGCGATCCGATGGACCCCGAGACGGAAGTGGGCGCGCTGATTTCAGACGCACACGCCGAGAAAGTCATGGGATACATTGCCAGCGGCATCGAGGCGGGCGCCACGCTGGCCGCGGGTGGCAAGAAAGTCGCAGTGGCGGGCCTGGCGGGTGGTAACTATGTCGAGCCGACCATCTTTTCCGACTGCCAGGATGACATGCGCATCGTGCGCGAAGAGATCTTCGGTCCGGTGCTCGCCATGCTGGTGTTCGACGATGAGGCCGAGGCCGTGCGCCGCGCCAACGCGACCCGTTTCGGCCTGGCCGCGGGTGTTTTTACACGCGACCTGACGCGCGCGCACCGGGTCGCCGCACAACTCAAGGCCGGCCTGTGCTGGATCAACAATTACAACGTGACGCCGATCGAGATGCCGTTTGGCGGCGCCGGCGAGTCAGGCATCGGGCACGAGAACAGCATGGCGGCGCTGGACCATTACACCCAGCTCAAGACGGTGTATGTCGAACTCGGCGAGGTCGCCTGCGGCTACCGCTAGGAAGGGCTGGATCATGCAAGAACAAAGCTGGGACTACATCATCGTCGGCGCCGGTTCGGCCGGCAGCGTGCTGGCAAACAGGCTGACCGAAGACCGCGACGTGCGGGTGTTGCTGCTCGAGGCCGGTGGCAACGACTGGAGCATCTTCATCCACATGCCCTCGGGGTTCGCCTATCCGATGAACAACCCGCGCTACACCTGGATGTACCAGTCCGAGCCGGAACCCTTCATGGACAACCGCCGGCTGCATACGCCGCGCGGCAAGGTGATCGGCGGCTCCTCCTCGATCAACGGCATGGCCTACGTGCGTGGCCATGCGCTGGACTATGACGGCTGGGCCAAGAAGGACGGCTTGCAGGACTGGTCGTACGCCCATTGCCTGCCGTATTTCCGCAAGGCCGAGACCTGGGACAGGGGCGGCGACGCCTACCACGGTGGCGATGGGCCACTGCATGTGACCACCGGCGCCTGCATCAACCCGTTGTACCGGGCGTTTGTCGAGGCCGGGCGTCAGGCCGGCTACCCGGTCACCGAGGACATGAACGGTTACCAGCAGGAAGGGTTCGGCCCGATGCAGATGACGACCCACAACGGCCGGCGCTGGAGCACCGCGATGGCCTATCTGCGCCCGGCGCTCAAACGGCCCAACCTGACACTGCACAAGCACACGTTGGCCACCCGGATCCTGCTCGACGGACCGGTTGACGCCCTGCGCGCGACCGGGCTGGAAGTACTGCAGCGCGGTCAGGTGCGCAAGCTGCACGCCAGCCGTGAAGTGATCCTGTGTGGCGGCGCGATCAATTCTCCGCAGTTACTGCAGGTTTCGGGCATCGGTAATCCCGCGCATTTGCGCAAGGTCGGCATCGACGTTCGCGCCGCTTTGCCGGGTGTCGGCGAAAACCTGCAGGACCACCTGGAAACCTATGTCCAGTACGCGTGCAAGGAACCGATCACGCTGTACAACGCGATCAACCCTTTGGCCAAGCTCAAGATCGGGCTGGAGTGGATGCTCAAGGGCACTGGCCTGGGTGCGACCAACCATTTCGAATCTGGCGGTTTCATCCGCAGCGAAGCCGGCGTGCAGCATCCGGACCTGCAGTACCACTTTTTGCCGATGGCAGTGCGTTACGACGGTAATGCGCCGGCCACTGGCCATGGTTACCAGGCCCATGTGGGGCCGATGCGCCCGACCAGCCGCGGCCATGTGCGCATCCGTAATGCCGACGCAAAGGCCGAGCCGGAGATATTGTTCAACTACCTCTCCACCGAGCAGGACCGCAAGGAGTGCCGAGCCGGCGTGCGCCTGACGCAGGAGGTGTTTGCGCAAAAGGCATTCGACCGCTTCCGTGGCGAGGAGTTGTCGCCCGGTCCGAAGGTGAAGACCGATGCCGAACTCGACGCGCATATTCGCCGCGAGATCGAGACCGCCTACCATCCCTCGTGCACCTGTCCGATGGGCGCCGACGCGATGGCCGTTGTTGATGGCAGCGGCCGGGTCCATGGCGTGCAGAACCTGCGCGTGGTTGACGCGTCGATCATGCCCAACATCGTCAGCGGCAATCTGAACGCACCCACCATCATGGTGGCGGAAAAACTCGCCGACGTGATCCGCGGGCGTACGCCGCAGGCTGCCTCCGATGCGCCGGTCTGGGTGCACCCGGATTACCTGACTGCCCAACGCTGAGCGCACTACCGATGTCCGCGATGTCTTCCAGCTCCGTGCCTGACGGCGGGGCCGTGTTGCCGATGCTGGGCCACTGGCCCGGACATGCCGGCGGGCCGCTCGCCCGGCTGATCGAGACGCATGCGCACACGGGCGCGTATGCCGTGTTCGACGCCGACAACACGACCTACCATCACGATCTGCTCGGGGCATTGCTGGCCTTCATGGAGCAACGCGGCGTTCTCACGCGCGACACCATGGCACCGTCGCTGGCGCTGATTCCGTTTCGCGACACGCCGGCGCGGCGCGAAAGCCTGAACAGTTACTACCAGCGCCTGGGCGAAATCGACGACCAGGTCGGTTATCCGTGGGCGACACAGATTTTTGCGGGCTTCACGCTGCGTGCACTCAAGTGCCACCTGGACGACATGATGGCCAGTGGGGCGCCGATTCCCGCCTGGCAATTCATCGGCGACCAGGTGCAGGAACTGATGATCGAGGTGCCGCGTCTGCAGCGTGGCCAGCAGGAATTGTTCAAGGCCCTGACAGACCACGGCATCGCGGTCTACATCGTCAGCGCGGCGAGCGAGGAGATCGTGCGCATGCTGGTGTCCGACCCGCAGTACGGTTATTACGTCAAACCGCAGAACGTGATTGGCGTGTCGGTGCTGCTGCGCGACCGCGCGGCTGGCACCGTCACCACCGCACGCAAGCTGATCGCCGAGAACCGCTACGACCCCGAACGGTTGCTGGACGACGAACTGACCACCGCCTTGTGGGCGCCACTGACCTGGTACGAAGGCAAGCAGGCGGCGATCCATACCTATATCCATCCGTGGAAAAAGCCCATCCTCGTGGCAGGTGACACACCCGTCAGCGACGGTCCGATGTTTCTGCGCGGACCGGACCCGGATCGCGGCGGTCTGCGGCTGTTCGTCGCGCGCAAGGACAGCTACCGCGACCATATCCAGGTGCTGCAGGATGAACACGCGGCCCACCAGACGGCACACGCCCACCCGGTGACGGCCAACCGTAACTGGATCATCGTCACGCCCGACGAGATCCGCTGAATCCGGCAGGTGCAGGTTCTGCGCGTGCCATAACCAACCCCGAATTTCAGAACCCAACGCATGAGCACCACCACCAGCACCACGCCATCCGCCAACCGTTTCACCCGGCTGCTTGCCACCCGACCCTGGTTGCTTGCCGATGGTGCCACCGGCAGCAACCTGTTCGACGTGGGCTTGACCTCGGGTGACGCGCCGGAGTTGTGGAATTTCGAGCACCCGGAGCGTATCGGGGACCTGCACCGCAGTTTTGTCGACGCCGGCGCCGACATCATCCTGACCAACAGTTTCGGCGGCACGCGTTACCGGCTCAAGCTGCACCAGTGCGAAGACCGTGTGGTCGAGATCAACCGCCGCGCAGCCGAACTTGCGCGCGCCGTGGCCGATGCCAGTGGGCGTGAGATTGCCATTGCCGGCTCCATGGGCCCGACCGGCGAGATCATGGAGCCGATCGGACCGCTGACATTCGACCAGGCGCGTGATGCGTTCGCCGAGCAGGCCGCGGCACTGGCTGAGGGGGGCGCCGATGTGTTGTGGATCGAGACCATGTCGTCGGCCGATGAAGTGCAGGCGGCAGTAGCCGGCGCTGCGACCACCGGTTTGCCGATCGTGTGCACGCTGAGTTTCGACACCAATGGCCGCACCATGATGGGCCTGTCGCCCAGCGACTTCGCGCAACTGGAAAAGACGCTGCATCCGCGGCTGGCCGCTTGCGGCACCAACTGCGGTGTCGGCGCCTCCGAGGTCGTGGCTTGCATCCGCAACCTGGCGCAGGCGGCTGGCCCGGAGGTGGTGCTGGTGGCCAAGGGCAATTGCGGCATTCCGCAATATGTCGACGGTGCCATCTGTTACAACGGCACGCCCGCATTGATGGCGGTGTATGCCCGCATGGCGCGTGATGCCGGCGCCCGCATCATCGGCGGCTGTTGCGGCACCTCGCCGGCCCATCTGCGCGCCATGCGCGACGCGCTAGATGCGCATGACGCAGGCGCAGTGCCCGCACTCGAACAGATCGTCACTGCGCTGGGCGATGTCTCCACGGGCGCCCGCGCGCAGTGGGGTGGCGCCCTGGACCGCTTGGCCGGTGCGGCGCCCGGCGCGAATCTGGCCCGTGGCCGCGGTCGGCGCGGCGCCGGTGCCGTCTAAGACGCCGCCCAGCAGCGTTCCATCCCGTCCGCACGTGCCATGTGTAACGACTCTTCGGAACCGATGTGACGGCGGTGCGTGAATACCTGGCAGCGGAGCGCTGATCGCAGCTATCGCGCCGTCATGCACGGCATTTCAGCCGCCGCGCGGTTCGCCGACTCCAGGCACGGTCAGGTTCTGGCGTTTTTCCTATGCCGGATTTCTGCGAACAGTGGTAAGTTCGACTTTTGCGGCATGAACGCAGGGCAAGCAAGGAGGTCACGATGGCGAGTCTGAACGGAATGGTGAAAGGTAAAGTGACCTATCGCGAAGGCGATGGCGTGATGTTGGAAATCCCGCAGGGTCCGTGCAAGATCGAGGTCGAAGACCTCGACATCACGCTGAGCTGGGCAGACGGCGACGTGCAGGGCTCCGCGGCGATGCCGAAGTCCGACTTCGAGCAATATGTTGCGGATGGTGATCTGGTGCTCGAATGAACTGCCCTCTAAACTGATGTGGCGGTCTGAACCCGACGTGCCGGGCAGGATGCGACAAGACGCGTCAAGCCCGCACGAGAAGCCCGAATCTCGATAGTCAGCATATGCGCGCCTTTTGCCTGACCCACGGTTGCCGGCCAGAGGTGCACACCGGTGCCATCCGGTCGCCGTTGCGGCGCGCGCCACAACGGTTGTATGGCCGTCATTCACTGCCTTTGTATCGGCTTTTCCCTTGCGCTTGATGCGCGCATGACGTGCCATGGCCCGTTTGCTGCCGTGTATAGTTCAGTCGTAACGGAACCGATTTGGTTTTCATGTTTTTTGGGGGTGCCGGCGCGATGAGTGATGTGATTTTGCAGACGCGTCAGCTAAGCAAGGAGTTCAAAGGCTTCACGGCCGTCAGCAATGTCGATTTGTCCGTCAAGCGTGGCACGATCCACGCTCTGATTGGCCCCAACGGCGCCGGAAAGACAACCTGCTTCAACCTGCTGACCAAATTCCTCGAGCCTACGTCGGGCAGCATTCACTTCAACGGCAAAGACATCACCTCGTACAAGCCGGCGCAAATCGCCCGGCGCGGCATCATCCGCTCATTCCAGATATCAGCCGTTTTCCCGCACTTGACGTTGCTGGAAAATGTCCGTCTGGGCTTGCAGCGTGCTTTGGGGACGTCGTTTCATTTCTGGAAGAGCGAGCGCACGCTGCTCAAGCTCGATACCCGTGCGCGTGCATTGCTGGCCGAGGTCGGCCTTGAGGCGCAAGCTGATGAGCAGACCGTCAACCTGCCGTATGGGCACAAACGCGCGCTCGAAATTGCCACCACGCTGGCGATGGAGCCCGAACTCATGTTGCTCGATGAACCCACGCAAGGCATGGGCCATGAAGACGTGTCTCGCGTGGCCGATCTGATCAAGCGGGTTTCGGCCGGACGCACGATCCTGATGGTCGAGCACAACATGAGTGTCGTCGCCAACATTGCTGACACCATCACCGTGCTGCAGCGTGGCGCGGTATTGGCGGAGGGAACCTACGCAGAGGTGTCCAGCGACCCGCAAGTGATGGAGGCCTATATGGGCACGACAGAGGGGCAGCTCGAAGGGGCGCAAGCATGAGCCGCCGGGCCGCTCCCAAGGCGAATAGCCCCGCAGTGCGCAGCGCGGAGGTCACCCGATGACCGCTGCTTTGGAGATTCGAGATCTGCAAGCCTGGTATGGCGAATCGCATGTGCTCCATGGCGTTGACATGGTGGTGCAACCGGGCGAGGTCGTCACATTGCTGGGGCGCAATGGCGCGGGGCGTACCACCACGCTGCGCGCAATTCTGGGCCTGACGGGGTCGCGCAAGGGCAGCATCCAGGTCAATGGTGTCGAGACCACCGGGTTGCCGACGCACCGCATCGCCCAACTCGGTATCGGTTATTGCCCGGAGGAACGCGGCATTTTTGCCAGCCTATCGGCGGAAGAAAACCTGATGCTGCCACCTTCCGTGGGCGTGCGTACGGCCAAGGGCCGTGACGTGGGCATGTCGGTGGCCGAGATCTACGAGATGTTCCCGAACCTGGCTGAGCGCCGCCACAGCCCGGGCACGCGGCTGTCGGGCGGGGAGCAGCAAATGCTGGCGGTTGCGCGAATTTTGCGCACGGGCGCGCGGTTGTTGCTGCTCGACGAGATCTCGGAAGGTCTTGCGCCGGTCATCGTGCACGCGCTGGCCCGGATGATCCATACGCTGCGCGGCAAAGGCTACACGATCGTCATGGTCGAGCAGAACTTCCGCTTCGCCGCGCCGCTGGCCGACCGCTTCTACGTGATGGAACACGGACGTATCGTGGAAGCGTTTCTGGCCAAGGAACTCGACGCCAAGATGCCGGTGTTGAAGGAACTGCTGGGCGTCTGACGCACACGGCAAACACCACTACAGCGTCCGTCGAACGACAACGAATTCCACAAGAAGAATTACCTTCATCAACCCAAGGAGACACCATGAAATCAAAACTCAAACTTATCGCGCTGTTGCTCGGCGCGGTCGGACTGGCCAGCCATGCGGTCCATGCACAACAAAAGGTCGTGATCGGCTACATCAGTGACCTGTCGGGAACTTATGCCGACCTCGAAGGCAAAGGCGGCGCGGAAGCGATCCAGATGGCCATCGACGACATGGGTGGCAAGGTGCTGGGCCAGCCGGTGGAACTGCGGTCGGCGGATCACCAGAACAAGGCCGACATCGCTGCGTCGAAGGCGCGCGAATGGATCGATACGGCGGGCGCGACACTGATCTTCGGTGGCACCAACTCCGGCACCGCGCTGGCCATGGCCAAGATCGCCAAGGACAAGAAGCGTATTTTCGCCACTAACGGCGCAGCCAGCTCGGCATTGACCAATGACCAATGCAGTCCCTATACCGTGCACTATGCCTACGATACTGTTGCGCTGGCCAAAAGCACCGGCGGCGCGGTGGTCGACACCGGTGGCAAGTCGTGGTTTTTCCTGACCGCAGACTACGCGTTCGGCCATGCTCTGGAAGCCGACACGAGCAAGGTGGTCAAGGCCAAGGGCGGTACGGTGGTCGGTACGGTGCGTGCGCCATTGAACGCGTCGGATTTCTCGTCGTTCCTGTTGCAAGCGCAAAGCTCGAAAGCCCAGGTGCTGGGCCTGGCCAACGCCGGCGGTGACTTCGTCAACTCGCTCAAGGCGGCCAAGGAGTTCGGCATCGACCAGACCATGAAGGTCGCCGGCCTGCTGGTGTTCCTGACCGACATCAAGAGCCTGGGGCTCAATGCCACACAAGGCCTGCTGCACACCACCAGCTGGTACTGGGACATGGACGACGCCTCGCGCAAGTGGGCGGCGCGTTACGAGGCCAAGACCGGTAACAAACCAACTGACATTCAAGCCGCTGATTATTCGCTGGCAATGTTCTACCTCAAGGCCGTCGAAGCGGTCAAGAGCACCGACGCCGACAAGGTCATGGATTACATGAGGAAGACCCCGATCAACGATTTCTACGCCACCAACGGCGTGCTCCGTCCCGATGGCCGCATGGTGCACGACATGTTGCTGGTGCAGGCCAAGAAGCCGTCCGAGTCCAAGGGGCCGTGGGATCTGCTCAAGATCATCAAGAAGGTTCCTGGTGACGAGGTCTACACGACCAAGGCAGAAAGCACCTGCGCGCTGTGGAAATAAGGCACTGAGGCAACTGCCCTGATGTTGCCCGCACCCATGCGTGATGCTGGTGCGGGCGAGTCGCGTACCAGCTACGTGTGCCAGCGTTTCAACCATTGATCCGATCGACTTGCTATGACTTTGTCCATACCCGCCTTGTTGAGCCAACTCCTGCTCGGACTGGTCAATGGGGCGTTCTACGCCATCCTGAGCCTGGGCCTTGCGGTTATTTTCGGCCTGCTCAACGTCATCAATTTCGCGCATGGCGCCTTGTTCATGATGGGCGCCATCTTGACCTGGATCGCGATGGACAAATTCGGCATCAGTTACTGGGTCATGTTGATCGTGGCGCCATTGATTGTGGGCCTGTTCGGCATCGTAATCGAGCGATTATTGCTGCGCTGGATCTACAAGCTTGATCACCTTTACGGTTTGTTATTGACGCTGGGGTTGACGCTGTTGATCGAAGGCGCGTTTCGATCGGTGTACGGCGTGTCCGGGCTGATCTACAACGTGCCGCAGGCTTTATCCGGCGGTACCAACCTGGGCTTCATGTTTATGCCCAATTACCGCGCCTGGGTAGTGGTGGCGTCGCTGGTGGTGTGTTTTGCCACCTGGTACGCGATTGAACGAACGCGGCTGGGCGCCTACTTGCGTGCGGGCACCGAGAATCCACGACTGGTGGAGGCCTTTGGCATTAATGTGCCGCTGATGGTCACGCTGACCTACGGGTTCGGTGTCGCGTTGGCTGCGTTTGCCGGCGTGCTGGCCGCGCCGATCATCCAGGTGACGCCGCTGATGGGGCAGAACCTGATCATCATTGTTTTCGCGGTCGTCGTGATCGGGGGCATGGGTTCGATCATGGGCTCCATCCTGACCGGGCTCGGGCTTGGCGTCATCGAAGGATTGACCAAGGTGTTTTACCCCGAAGCCTCGTCTACTGTGGTGTTCATCATCATGGTGGTGGTGTTGCTGACGCGCCCTGCAGGCCTGTTCGGCAGCGAGAAGTGAGGCGGATGCCGTGAAGAAGTTTTCGATATTCGCCTACGCAGTGCTGCTGCTGCTGCTGCTGGCTGTTCCGTTCATTGGCCTTTATCCGATCTTCGTGATGAAGGTGCTGTGTTTTGCACTGTTTGCTTGCGCTTTCAACCTGTTGCTAGGCTACACCGGGCTGCTGTCGTTTGGCCACGCGGCCTTTCTGGGCGGCGCAGCCTATGTCACCGGGCACGTGATCAAGGTCTGGCAGTTCACGCCGGAGGTCGGTCTGCTGGCCGGCACCGTGACGGGTGCATTGCTGGGGCTGGTGTTTGGTTGGCTGGCAATCCGCCGCCAGGGAATCTACTTTTCGATGATCACATTGGCGCTGGCGCAGATGATGTATTTCGTCGCACTGCAGGCGCCGTTCACCTATGGCGAGGATGGTTTGCAGGGTGTGCCGCGCGGCCATCTGTTCGGCATCATCAGTCTGCGCGATGACCTCACCATGTATTACGTGACGCTGGCTATTGTTGTGGCTGCTTTCCTGCTGATTGCACGCACCGTTCATTCCCCGTTTGGCCAGGTGCTCAAGGGGATCAAGGAAAACGAGCCGCGTGCGATCTCGCTGGGATATGACGTGAATCGGTACAAGCTGCTGGCATTTGTGATTTCCGCCGCCTTGTCCGGGCTGGCCGGTTCGCTCAAGACAGTGGTGCTGGGATTCGCCACCTTGACCGACATGCACTGGACCTCGTCGGGCCATGTGATTCTGATGACGCTGGTCGGCGGTCTGGGCACCCTGTCAGGACCGCTGGTCGGCTCGGCTGTCGTGGTCGCGCTAGAGAACAAGGTCGGCGACCTGGGCCGTCTGCTGGCCGAGCTCAGCGGTGTCGACTGGTTCAACACGCTCGCCGAATCGGTCACGATGGTCACCGGCCTGATCTTCGTGATCTGCGTGTTGTTGTTCCGGCGTGGCGTGATGGGCGAAGTCCTCGCCTTCTTCGACCGCAGACGCAATCGCCCGCACTGACGCGCGTTTGGCGCGTCGTTCGCGTCGTTCGCGTAGCTCGCGCGTTTGGCGCGTCGTTCGCGTAGCTCGTGCGTGCAAGAAGACCTGGCGGGTGTCTCCCCGGTCTTCCAGCACCCTCTCGCGGGGGGAGGGCCGGCCGCAAGGCCGGGCTGGCGGCGTTCAGACCAGCTTGCGCTTGATCTTGCGGTCCCAGTCGCGGCTGAAAACCAGCGCGTCGCCTTCATAGGCCTCGAGCCGGCCGGTCACATGCCAGTGGGTCTTGCTCGCCGTCATCGCCGAATAGGTCTCGGTGCGTACATTCCAGTCGCCGCGCGAGCGTTCTTCGGTCCAATGGCATTCCTGGCGCGCCGATAGCGGGTCGCCGGGGCGGATGCGGTAGGTTTCGCGCCCGACGGCGCCATAGGTCAGGCCATGCTCGGGGATGGTGCTGGCGCCGAAATCGTCGACGATCCGCAAGGTTTGCTCACCGGTGTGCTGGTCGATGGTGCGTTCACGCACGTTAGATGCCTTGCGCACCTCCATGAGTTTGACCGGTGGCGCTGCTTCTGGGTCTGCAAACGGCGGCGCAGTTTCGTTGCTACGGATCTTGCGCACCGGCAGGTCGACAAAACTCGTGCCCAGATGCAGGTTCAGCGTCGGCGCATCGGGCGCTGGCCAGATCAGCGGCCAGTAGCTGGTGGAAATACTGATCCGCAGGCGCTGGCCCTTGCGAACCTTGACCGCCACATCGTCGAGTTGCAGGCGCACGGTATAGACTTTGCCGGGCTCCAGCGGCTCGGGATGTTCATGGCTGTCGCGATGGCACAGATTGAGCACGCCGTAACTCAGACGCGACACGGTGCCGTCCGGCCATACTGCGTTCAAGCGCACCGCGATGTTGGCCATCGGCTTGTCCGAACTGAGCTTGAGTTGCACGGCGGTGGCGCCGACGATGTCGATGTCGCGTGCCAGCGGGGCGGTGTCGAAACACACCGAGCCGGCGTCATCGCTGCGCTGATCGCCGGGGAACTCCGGGCCGAGCCAGATGATGCAGTATTCGCCGGCGTCGGCGCCGGTGGTCTGCGGTGAGTGAATGATGCGTTTGTCGGGCGAGCCCTTGATGCCGCCCAGTCCATTGGTGTTGAGGTACAGACGCTGCAGCGCGTAGATGTCCGCTGGCCAGTTCTCGTCGCTGACCCAGCGTCCGGCGATATGCGCGACCGACGCGCCAGGCTGGCCCGGTTCCATGATGTAGGTGCGGTAAGACGGGTCGGTGTCGACACCGGTGTCGATGCCCTTGAGCCAGTGGTCCCACCAGCGCAGCATCTCCTGCAGGAAACCGATGCGCGGCTCGGGCAGCGCGAAATGCGGGTACCTGTGCGCCCACGGGCCGATGATGCCCTTGACCGGCGCCTTGATCGAACCGACCAGCCGCGGCACCGTATTGGTATAGGCATCGTTCCAGCCACCGACGGACAGCACTGCGGCCTCGATGGCGCCGATGTCTTCGCACACCGAGCCATGTTTCCAGTAGGCGTCGCGGTGCGGGTGCTCGAGCCACGGTATTGCCAGTAGCGGCTCGTTTTCCAGCCGTTGCAGCCACATCGCGCGCCAGCGTTCGCCCACCAGCGCTGGATCCGGTGGACGTGAGGAATACGCGAACATCGTGGCCGACCAGCCCAGGTTCTCGTTGAGCAGGCAGCCGCCCTTGTAGTGGATGTCGTCGCTGTAGCGGTCGTCGGTCGAACACAGCGTCACGATGGCCTTGAGTGCCGGTGGTTTCAGCGCTGCGACCTGCAGGCCGTTGAAGCCGCCCCAGGAAATACCCATCATGCCGACCGTCCCGCTGCACCAGGACTGCTCGGCCAGCCAGGCGACGATCTCCACGCCGTCATCCAGTTCCTGCTGGGTGTACTCGTCCTCCATCAGCCCGTCGGAGTCGCCGCTTCCGCGCATGTCGACCCGCACGCACGCGTAGCCATGGCCGGCCATGTAGGGATGGGTCAACGCATCACGCACATGGGTGCCGTCGCGTTTTCGGTAGGGCAGGTATTCGAGAATCGCTGGCACCGGGTTCTTGTCGGCGTCGACCGGCATCCAGATGCGGGCGGCGAGTTTGCAGCCGTCGGCCAGCGTGATGAAGGTGTTCGGGGTCTCCCGGATCTTCCGGGGAAAGGTCTTGATGGTTTTCATGGCGGGTCTTTCGCAAGCGCAGAAGGATCCGGGTGACTTTAGCAGGCTGTCATCCGCAAGTAGGGTTGGGAGGCCGCGTCCAGCCTTGTTCCAGCCACACCCGCGCGCCGAGCGACGACGTGTGCCTGCAGTACCCGGTTGTCAGTTGTTTGGTTGGCTGGGTCGGAAGATCGCATAGGTGCCGTTCGCCTTGGCCACCAGCACGTCGCCGCAATGAATACTTGCATCGAGGTTCGCCAGGGTCTTGCCGCGGTTGACCAGCACCGTGGTGCAGATCAGGTCGCCTTCGCGCACCGGCTTGAAGTAGTTGATCTTGATTTCCACCGTGGCACAGAGCTCGCCCTCAGTCAATGATGGATGGACGGCGGCGCCCATGCCGACGTCGGCCAGCGCGAAGATCACCGCGCCGTGTACGACCTTGTTGGGGTTCATGTGCTTCTTGTCGATCGTGACCTTGCACCGGCTGTGGCCTGGGCCTTGTTCAAGGTAACGCAGGTCGATGAGTTTGGCGAAGGGGTGCTGGCTCATGGATGGCGGATACGGGTTGGATGGTCGGTTGCCATGGGGTGACAAGGCATTTTGCGCGATGCGTTCGACCGAACTGTACCAATGTGTGCAGGATGCATTCGTGGGTGTTTGAGATGACTTGGCGCGGATCCTGTGGCCTGACCTGGATGCTGCGCAGGCCATTAGCAGGTCGCCAAGGGGACACCTGACATAGGGTTTGCACTATTCCTTCGGTCCGGTTGTCGGACAAAGATGATGGCTTGACATTTTTTCGGAAAGAGGTTTTGGTGGGAGGCGTGGCGACTGTGGGAATTTTCAAGCGTGTGGTGATCGAACCGGCCTACAAGGCGGTCTCGGCAGCGATTGAGCGTGCGATCGTCGACGGAGCGCTGCTCCCGGGCACGGCGCTGCCCACTGAACAGGCCCTGTGCGAGCGCTTCGGCGTCCACCGTTCGACCGTTCGCGAGCCGATCAGCCTTCTCTACAACACGGCCTTGTTGCAGATATTCGAACGCCTGCCACAGGGCTGTGAACGTAACGTCACTGCGCATCGCAACATCCTGGACGCCTTGCAGCGTCGTGACGGCGACACTGCCGCCCAGTGGATACACAAACACATGGTCGATTTTCAACGCGGCTTCGCGTTGGCCGGGCTCGATATGAGCACGGCCCTCGTCAAGTCGAAATAGGGTCGACAGACCCACCATGCCCGAACCGGGCGCACAAAGGAGACGCGAAGATGGCAAGACTTTTCGGACAAACGACACTCCCACCGCAACGCAAGGGCCTGCGGTTGCTGGCGGCCAGCGTGGCACTGCTAGCCGCCGGTACGCTGCAGGCGCAGGAAACCTTCAAGATCGGCGTTGTCAGCTTCTTGTCCGGTCAGGCTGCCGAGAGCTTCGGCATCCCGGCGGTCAACGGCGCAAAGGCGCTGGTTGAGGCTTTCAACAAAGGGCAGGCGCCCGCACCCTACAACAAGACCGGTTTCGGCGGCATGAAGCTGGAGGCCGTCTATATCGACGAGGCGGGTGGAGCGACCAAGCAGGTGCAGGAGCTGCGCAACCTCTACGACCGCGAGAAAGTCGATGCAGTGGTCGGTTATGTCAGCTCCGGTGACTGCCTGGCGGTAGCACCGGTGGCCGAAGAGATGAAGCGCTTTCTGATCCTCTATGACTGCGGAACCCCGCGTGTCTTCGAGGACGGCAAATTCAACTATGTCTTTCGCACCGCCTCACATGCAACCATGGACAACGTGGCGCTGGCCCGTTATCTGAAGGCCAAGAACATCAAGGTCAACAGCTTCAACATGATCAACCAGGACTATGCCTGGGGTCAGGATTCGAAGAAGGACTTTGCGTTGTCGATGGAGAAGCTGTTCCCGGACGCCAAGGCGGGCCAGGATCAGTTGCCGAAATTCGGCGCCGGACAATACGGTACCGAAATCTCGTCGCTGATGAGCAAGGCGGCCGACGTGACCCACTCCAGCCTGTGGGGTGGTGACCTGCAAGCTTTCATCCTGCAAGCCGGTCCGCGCGGATTGTTCAAGCGCACGCAAGTCCTGTTGTCGGCCGGTGACCACGTGCTGCCAGGCCTGGGCGACAAGATGCCCGACGGCACCATTCTCGGTGCCCGCGGCGCCTATGGCCTGATGTCGCCCAAATCGGCGCTCAACGACTGGTGGTGGGATCTGTATTCCAAGGCCAACGGCGTCTATCCGGTGCAGGCTCCGTACCGGATGGCTCAGGCCTTGCTCGGTCTGAAGCTGGCGGTCGAAAAAGCCGCTGCGGCCAACGGCGGCAAAAAGCCGAATTCGGAGCAGTTGGCCGCCGCGCTGAAGGGCTCGGAATGGGCATCTCCGGCCGGCAAGATCAGCATGGCCCTGGCCGATGGCCATCAGGCGATCCAGGAAACCGCGATCGGCAAGACGCGATATGACGCCGCCAAGAAAATGGTGATGATCGACGACATCGTCCGTTTCCCAGCCGAATGTGTCAATCCGCCATCCGACATGAAGTCGGAGGACTGGATCAAGGCCGGTTTCCCTGGCGCCAAAGGCTGCCCTTGACCCTGTAAGCGCCTCCAGGCGCGCTTTGAGTTGAGACTCGAAGCGCGCCTGTCTCTTGACATGCCCCACCCGGACCGCACACCATGCCCGCCATCTCAACCATTTTGATCGACGGCCTGACCTACGCGTCATGGCTGTTCATCGTCGCACTCGGGCTCACGCTGGTTTTCGGCGTGCTGAAGATCCTGAACATCGCACACGGCAGCTTTTACGCCCTCGGTGCCTATACAGCGGCCAGCTTTGTCGGCTGGACCAGCAGCATGAATTTGGCCCCGGCCTGGTCGCTGCTGGCGATGCTGCTGGCCGCCGTTACGGTGGCCGTCATCGTCGCGCCACTGATTGAGCGCGGGCTGTTGCGCTTTTTCTACGGTCGCGATGAGGTGTTGTTGGTGCTGGTGACCTACGCCATGTTCCTGATTCTGGAAGACGTGACCAAGCTGGTTTGGGGCGCCAATCCCTATTACGTCTACGAACCCTATTCGCTGTTCGGCAACGTCGATGTCGGCGTGCAGAGTTACGTCGGCTACGAGTTCGCGTTGATCGGCCTTGCCGCGGTCGTCGGCCTCGCCGTGTGGTGGGGACTGAACCGCACCCGCCAGGGCAAGATCGTGCTGGCCGTGATCCACAGTCCGGAGGTGGCGTCGAGTATGGGTGTCAACGTCTCGCGGGTCTACATGGTTGCATTTTCGATCGGCATCTTCCTGGCCGCGCTGGGCGGCGCCTTCACTGCACCGATGATCTCTGTACAGCCGGGCGTATCGGTTGGTGTGGTCATCGTCTCCTTCGCGGTCGTGATCATCGGCGGGCTGGGTAGCATCCAGGGTGCGGCCATCGGTGCGCTGCTCGTCGGCCTGGCGCGTTCGCTGGCCGTGCACATCGCACCGGTGGCTGAACTGTTCTCGATATATGTCGTTATGGCGGTGGTGCTGATGTTCCGGCCTGAGGGCTTGTTCCAGCGCATTCAGGCCCGGAAGATCTGACATGGCGGCCATTCTTCCTGCGTCGAAGACTGCGCCTGCGACAGGCCACGGGCGGCTGATCCTGATCGCCGTCGTGACCTGTGTCGTGCTCTCGCTGGCCGGCCTGTTGATGCCGCGCTGGCTCAGCTTCCTGCTGATCATGTCTGCTGCCAACGGCCTGGTCTCCCTGGGCATCGTCGGCCTGATGCGCGGTGGGGTTGTTCCGTTCGGCCAGGGCATGATGCTGGCCGCCGGGGGGTACGCTGCAGCGCTGGCCTACAACCACCTGGGCTTTACCGATGCACTTGGAATGGCTTTGATCGGAGGGGTGGCGGCAGCGCTGATTGCCTCACCGTTCGCGCCGCTGTTGTCGCGCTATCGCGGCATCTTCTTCGCGATGCTGACCCTGGCCTTGTCGATGGTGACCTACGGTCTGCTGATGAAGCTCAGCATGCTCGGCGGCTCGGACGGCTTCAACGTCGGGCGGCCGACCTTGTTCGGACAGGAGCTAGCCGATGGCCGCGTCGTCTACACGTTGTATGTACTGGCGATTGTTCTGGCCACCACGATGGCACTGCTGGCGCGGATCTTCTTCGATAGCACGCGCGGCCTGGTGACGCTGGCCGTCAAGGAAAACGAACTCCGGGTCGAGTACCTCGGCGGCTCGGTGCGCCAGGCCATGACCATCAATTTCATCCTCGCCGCCTTCTGCGGCGGCATTGGTGGCGCACTGGCGGTGATGGCGCTGGGCCACATTGAACCGAACTTCAGCTTCTGGACCACCTCGGGTGAATTTGTCTTCGTCGCCATCCTCGCCGGCTGGCAGAGCGTGGCTGCGGTCTTTATCGCCAGCACGTTGCTTGAAGTGGTGCGCTCCTTTTCGAGCGCCTATTTCCCGAATACCTGGCAACTGGTGCTGGGGATCTTCCTGTTGTTGGTGATCCGCTTTCTGCCGGGTGGCATCGGTTCCTTGTGGATGGGAAGAAAACGCAAATGAGCACACTTCTCGAAGCCCACGGTGTCAACAAGCGGTTCGGCGCCGTGGTGGCCGCTGAGGACATCAATATCCGCATCGCCAGCGGCGAACGGGTCAGTCTGATCGGCAGCAACGGCGCCGGAAAGACGACCTTCGTCAATATGATCACCGGCTACCTGAAGCCGGATACCGGTTGCATTGCGCTCGCCGGTCACGACATCACCCCGCTGGCACCCCGCATCATCACCCGCCTGGGCGTGGCGCGTTCGTTCCAGATTCCGCAGCTGTACGGCGATTTGAGCGTGCTCGACAACATGCTGGTTGCCAACGCCTGTCACGACGACAAACTCAGCTTCTGGCAGCCGGCCCGGCGCCCGGAAGCCATTGCGCGGGCGGAAACCCTGCTCGAACGCTTCCGCCTCGGCGAACACCGCGACCGCCGTGTCGCCGAATTGCCCGGTGGCGTGCGCAAGCTGCTCGATATCGCCATGGCCATGACGGGCCGACCCAAGCTGCTGCTGCTCGACGAGCCGACCAGCGGGGTCTCTGCCGAAGAAAAGTTTCCGATGATGCAGACCATCATGGACGCACTCGGCCACGAGGACGCAACCACCGTGCTGTTCGTCGAACACGACATGGACATCGTCGAGCGCCACGCCAGCCGCGTGGTGGCCTTTTATGCCGGGCGGATCATTGCCGACGATGTGCCGTCCATCGCGTTGAAAGCCGACGACGTGCGCCGCTACGTGACCGGCGAACTGCTGCAGGAGTGATGAAGCGATGCCTCGCCGCGAAGGATTCTCATGCTGAAAATTGAAGGCGTCCACGTCGCCATCCAGTCGGTCGTGGCTTTGCGCGGCCTGTCGATGGAAGTGGCCGACGGAACCATGGTGGGCCTGATTGGCCGCAACGGCGCCGGCAAAACGACGCTGTTGCGCACGGTGATGGGCCAGCTGAAACCGAGCGAGGGCAACATCAGTTTCAACGGTCTGGACCTCGGCAGGTTGCCGCCGCACAGCCGGGCCGGTCTGGGCATTGGCTATATGCCGGAAGACCGCGGCCTTGTGCCCGAACTGACGGTTGAGGAGAACATCCTGGTCCCGGTCTGGGTCAACAAGACCTTGAACATCGAAGAGCGCCTGGCACTGGTCTACCGTGTCCTGCCCGAACTCATCGAGATGCGGGAGCGGCGCGCGCTGTTGCTGTCAGGCGGACAGCAGAAGCTGGTTGCACTGGCCCGCGCGATGGCTGTCGGAACGCGTTTGCTGTTGCTCGATGAGCCGTTCGAAGGGGTTGCACCTGCACTCTCGAAACGCCTGGGCGAGGTCATCGCAGGCATGAAAGGCAGCGAAATCTCGGTGCTGATCGCGCAAAGCGACCTCAACCATTCGCGCCGTCTGGTCGATGCCGAATTTGTCATCGAACGCGGCGCCAACGTCGTGCAGGCAAGCGCCTGAAGAGAATCAGATGAACCACTGGCGGGACTACCCCGTGCCGACGATGCGCCTCGAGGCGCTGCACGGAGATCGATTGGTGCGCTGTTTTGTCGACCGGCCGACCAGTCTGTTCGCGATGTTCGAGGCCTCGGTTGCGCGCGCGCCGGATGCCGAGGTGGTCGTCTGCGACGGCCAACGCTGGAGCTACCGCCAGTGTGGCCTGGCGAGCCGCCGTTTGGCTCGGCAGCTCGCAGCGCGGGGCGTACAAAGTGGCGACCGCGTTGTGATGCTGATTGACAACCGGCCTGAATTCATCGTCACGCTGCTGGCCTTGCAAAGACTGGGTGCGATTGCCGTACCTGTGGGTGTTCGCGAGCAGCGCCCGGGGCTCGAGTACATCATCGGCCAATGTGGTGCGACCGGGGTGGTGGTTGATGCCGCCCTGGTGGCGCGTTTGCCCGTGCCGGGACAGATACCGCTGCACACAAGCGCAGCTGCAGCGACAACCGCAATAGCGCGGATGGTGATTGGCGACGGGGCCGATGAGATCTCGATGGCAAACTTGCTCAGTGGCGAAGAATCCGAGGACGACTTGCCCGCAGCCGAAGTCGCGGAAACCGATACGGCGCTGATTCTCTACACCTCGGGCACGACGGGCCATCCGAAAGGTGCGATGCTGACTCAGCGCAACATCGTGCACTCCTGTATGCACTACGAGGCCTGCATGCGGTTGCAGGCAAGTGACCGCTCGGCACTTGCCGTGCCTGCCAGCCACGTCACTGGCTTGATCGCCAGCATCGCCTCCATGTTGAAGGTCGGTGGCGCGATTATCATCACGCCACCATTCAAGGCCGAATCTTTCATCGCCACGCTGGCGGCCGAACGTGTCACCCATACGTTGATGGTTCCGGCCATCTACAGCCTGTGCCTGCTGCATCCGAGCTTCGCCAGTGCCGATCTCGGGGCCTGGCGTATCGGCGGCTACGGCGGTGCGCCGATGCCGGTGGCAACCATCGATGCGCTGACCGAACGGCTGCCCCGGCTCACGCTGCTCAATGCCTATGGTTCGACCGAGGCCACCTCACCGGCGACGATGATGCCGGCTGGCCAGACCCGCGATCATGCCGACAGTGTGGGCGTTGTCCTGCCTGCCGTCGACATCCGCGTGATGGATGATGCCGGCCGCGAACTGCCAGCTGGAGAAACCGGCGAGTTGTGGATCGCAGGACCGATGATCGTTCCCGGCTACTGGAACAACTCTGAGGCCACTGCGGCGTCGTTTACCGCCGGCTACTGGCATTCGGGCGACCTTGGCTCCATCGACGCCGAGGGCTATGTTCGTGTCTTCGATCGCAAGAAGGACATGCTCAATCGCGGCGGCTTCAAGATCTATTCGGTCGAGGTCGAGAATGTGCTGATGGCCTGGCCTGGCATGGTGGAAGCGGCGATCGTCGGCCGTTCCTGTCCGATACTTGGCGAACGGGTCCATGCTTTCGTGCATGGACCCTCCGCAGACAAGGACGACGCCGCACTACGTGCCTTCAGTGCGGCCCGGCTGGCCGATTACAAGGTTCCTGAAACCATCACCTGGTGCGAAACGCCGCTGCCGCGCAATGCCAACGGCAAACTGATGAAGCGCTTGTTGCGCGCGCAACTGTTGGCGGGTGTTTGAGCTGGCAGTGTCGCATCCACTGTTCGCCTCGTGCTCAAAACCACCGCGCCACCAGCGGCATCAGCAGCGCCGCCAGCACCACCTGCACCCCCAGCGCCAGCCCGGCATAAGCGCCGGCGTCTGCATTGACCTGCATCGCCCGCGCCGCGCCGATGCCGTGCGCGGAGGTGCCCAGTGCGAAGCCGCGTTCGCGCATCGACAGGCCGCCGATGGCGTCAAACAGGTATTTGCCACTGACCGCGCCAATCAGCCCGGTCAGCACAGCGAACACCGCTGCCAGTGCCGGTATGCCGCCGATCTGCTCGGCGATGCCCATGGCCACCGGCGCAGTGACTGACTTGGGCGCCAGTGAGCGCAACAGGTCGTTGGGCAGTCCGAGCGCCCAGCCGATGGCCACCGCGCTGGCACTGGCGGCCGCACCGCCTGCGAGGCCTGCAAGCACGATGGCCGCGGCGCGCTGGCGCAATTCCGCGCGCCGTTGCCACAACGGCCAGGCCAGCGCCACCACCGCCGGGCCGAGCAGGAAATGGATGAACTGCGCGCCGGAAAAGTAGGTCGGATACGGTGTGCCGCTGAGCGTCAGCAACACCGCCAGTACCAGCACCGTCCACAACACCGGGTTGGCCCAGGGGGCCTGGCCGACGCACAGGTATAGCGCCTGCGCCAGCACATAGGTGACGATGGTCGCCGTCAGGCCGAACAGCGGCGTGGTGGACAGGTAGACCCAGAGCTGGACGAAATCTTGCATGGTGCGTGTCGCGTGTGCCTTATTCAGCCTGTTCGGCGGGTTCCATCGATGGCGGCCTGCGCCGCAGCAGCAGACGCAACACCACGGCCGTTACCGCCAGTCCGATCCAGGTCGAGACCACAATCGCCATCAGCATGCGCAAGCCGTATTGCGACAAAAGGCCCAGGTGGGTCATCACGCCCACGCCGACCGGCACGAACAGCAGCGACAGGTGGGCCAGCAGCGCGTCGGCCACGGCGCCCACCGGCGCGCGTATGCGCGGCCAGCGCAACGCGAGCAGCAGCAGCAACATGCCTACCACCGGGCCGGGCAGTGGCAACCCGAACAACCGGGTCAGCACCTCACCCGCCGATTGGCACAGCAGCAACCAGGCCAGACCGGTTAATACGGCCATGGCGGTGGCGAGCGGACGTCCGCGTGGGTCGGCATGAACATGGCTGACCGATTATGGTGGGTCAGTGCGCAAACTGCCGGAAGTCGATCTCCCGCAACAACTGGCCGGTTTCCCGGGCCAGCCGGCTGGCGGGCCGCGCTACCGGCGTTGCCAGCACCAGCGTATTGGTGATCGCCGGTGGGCCGATGGGCGCGGTCGGCAAACTGCCCGCCTCCGGCGTCAACGTCAGCGCGCTGGTGGGCAGGATGGTGCAGCCTGCGCCACGCGCGACCAGCGCGAGCACGGTGTGCACCGCGCCGACCTCGGCCACCACGTCAAGTGCGATGCGCCTGGGCTGTAGCGCGGCGTGAACGATGCTGCGGATCGCATTGGGCGCGCTGGGCAGGATCATCGGATAGTTCGCCAGGCTTGCCAGCGTGGCGCGCGCCGGCAGCGTGCTGCCGCCGGGGGCGACCAGCACCAGCTCCTCGTGTTGCAGCACTTCATACGCCAGCAAAGGCGTGGGCGCGGGGTCGAACAGCAGCGCGATGTCGATGCGTCCGGCAATCATCGACTCACGCAAGGACAAGCTCAGTCCTTCCAGCACGGTGATCACGGCCTTGGGAAAACGCTGGCGGAAGCGCTGGATCAGCGGCACGCTCAACCCCAGGGCGACCCGGGGCGGCAGGCCAACGATGACGCGTCCCGACGGGCTGGCGCTGAGTTCGCGTAACTGTGCGCGCGCCAGCTGCGCCGATTCCAGCATGGCGCGGGCATGCACCAGCAGCGTCTCACCGGCCTCGGTCAGTACCACACCGCGACCGGTGCGCTCGAGCAGGCGCTGGCCCAGTTCGTCTTCCAACAATGAAACCTGGCGGCTGACGCTCGGTTGCGCCAGATTCAGCGCCACTGCGGCACGGCTGAAACTACCGGCATCGACCACTCCCACGAAGTATTCCAGCTGACGCAGTTCCATAGCGAGAAAGCATAACTGATATAGGTGTCATGCCGATCCGCTTTGGATCGACTTGCGCCAGACTCGGTGCAATGCCGTTGAAAATTCCCGCCCTGGCCTGCAATGCCCATTGCCATGTATTTGGCCCACGTGCAGCATTTCCCTATCCCGATGGCGCGCCTTTCGTGCCGCAACACGATGCCCCCAAGGAGGCGTTGTTTGCGCTCAACGACGGACTGGGCCTGACCCGCTGCGTGGTGGTGCAGTCGAGTTGCCACGTATTCGACAATCGCGCAGCGCAAGATGCCATTGCCGCTCGGCCGCGGGACTACCGCGGCGTTGCCCTGTTGCCGACCGATGTATCCGACGTCGAACTGCGCCGGCTCGACGTGGCTGGGTTCCGCGGCGTGCGGTTCAACTTCATGGGTCACCTCGGCAATGCGGCGCCGATCGCCGATGTGATGGCGCTGGCAAAGCGCCTGGTGCCGCTGGGTTGGCACCTGCAGGTGCACGGCGACCCGCACCGCCTGCTGGCGCTGGCGCCCCAGTGGCAGGCGTCTCCGGTTCCGGTGGTGATCGACCATATCGGCAGGGTCGACGCTGGCGCGGGGCTGGCCGACCTCGCGTTCCAGGCACTGCTTCAGCTGATGCAGCATGCCCACATCTGGATCAAGGTCAGTGGCATGGACCGCATCTCGCGTGCCGGCCCGCCCTACGCAGATGCACAACCCTTTGCCCGTTTGCTGGTGGCAGAGTTCGGCGACCGCGTGGTGTGGGGCAATGACTGGCCCCACCCCAACCATGCCGGCCCGGTGCCCGACGAACAACAACTGCTTGACTTGGTGGCAGAGATCGCGCCCGATGATGGCGCACGCCAGCGCCTGCTGGTCGACAACCCGCAGCGGCTGTACCGCTTCGCGGAGGCAAGGTCATGAGGCGAATACCGCAGTGCGCAGCACGAAGGGTAGTGCTATGAGCCGCCGGTTCGACGGCAAGGTGGCGATCGTCACCGGTGCGGGTTGCGTCGGAGCCGGTTGGGGTAACGGCCGTGCCATTGCGGTGCGGCTGGCCGAAGAGGGCGCCCGGGTATGGGCGGTCGACCGCGACGCCGACCGGTTGCAGGAGACCATAGCGCTGGCCGGCGCTGTCGACGCGTCAATCCGCCCGTGCATTTGCGACGTGACCAGCAGCGATAGCATAGCGGCCATGGTCGCCGCCTGTGTGGACGCGTTTGGCACTGTCGACGTGCTGGTCAACAACGTGGGCGGCTCCGCACCCGGCGGCCCGGTCGAAATGTCCGAAGAGGTATGGGATGCCCAGGTTGATTTCAACCTCAAGAGTGTGTTCCTGGGCTGCAAACACGTGCTGCCGATCATGCTGGCGAAATCGTCGGGTGCCATCGTCAACGTGGCATCCACGTCGGGTATCCGCTGGACTGGAAGCGCTCAGGTGGCGTATGCCGCCACCAAGGCCGGCGTGATCCAGCTCTCGCGCGTGGTCGCGGCGCAGCATGCGGCTCAGGGCGTGCGCGTCAATACCGTGGTGCCTGGGCAATTGCATACGCCGATGGTGGAGTCGCGGCTGGCCGGGCAACGTGCCGGCGGTGATGTCGCGGCCCTGCTGGCACAACGCCAACGCCGCATTCCGCTGGGATTCATGGGTGATGGCCGTGACACCGCCAATGCGGTAGCTTTCCTGGCCAGCGACGAGGCGCGTTTCATCACCGGCACCGAATTGATCATCGACGGCGGCATGACTGTGCGTTGCGACTGACGAGACAGATATTTTTTTGACCACGATCACCACAAGGAGACCTTCCATGAAAAAACGCCAGATCCTGATTGCCGCGTTCTGCCTGGCAGCCGGCGCAACCGCCTTTGCACAGCAGGCCAATACCCGCATCATCGTGTCCTTCTCACCAGGGGGGCCGGTCGATTTCGTGGCCCGCACGCTTGCCGTGCAACTGGGCAAGGAACTCGGCCACACGGTCGTGGTGGAGAACAAGCCAGGTGCCAACGGGGCCATCGGCGCGACCGAGGTTCTGCGGGCCGAACCGGACGGCAAAACCATCTGGATCAGTAGCGTAGGCGCAGCCGCGATCAATCCGGCGCTGTACGACAAGCTGAGCTACGACATGCAGCGCGATTTCGCGCCGGTCTCGCTGGTGGTGAACAACGTCGAGCTGCTGGTCGTGAACGACAAGAACCCGGCCAGGAACGCGGCGGAGTTCGTCGACAACGCGCGCAAGAGCAAGAGTCCGACCGCAATGGCCTCGTCGGGCGTGGGAAGCATTCCGCACCTGGCGATCGAGCAGCTCGCCGATTCCACTGGTGTCAAGTTTCTGCATGTGCCCTACAAGGGTGCGGCGCCGGCGATCACCGACCTGATGGGCGGGCAGGTGGCGGGTTTCTTTGGCGACGTTCCCGGGCTGATCGGTCATGTCAAGGGCGGCAAGCTGCGCGCCATCGGCATCGCGTCGAAGGAGCGCCATCCAGCCCTGCCCGATGTCAAGACGCTCGAGGAACAGGGCCTCAAAGGCGTGGACACGATCAATTGGTATGCCTTGTTCGTGTCTGCCAAGACCCCTGCGGCAGTCATCGATTCCTTGAACAAGGCGGTCCAGAAATCCGTTGCCACGCCGTCGGTACATGACGCACTGCTGCAATCGGGCGCCGAACCCATGACGTCGACGCCGACGGAGCTCGCCGCGCTGGTCAAGGCCGATACCGAGAAGTGGGCCCAGCTCATCAAGACCAAGAATATCAAGGTCGAATGATGGGAGAGACCGCCATTCGCGTGCCGCCGGTGGTGCCGGGAACCGACCCCGAACTGGCTGCCATCGAGGCGCGTATCCTGGCCGAGCGCGGGCGTGTGTCGTTGCTCTACCAGGTGCTGCTCAACAGCGCGCCGATCGCATCGGGATGGGAGCAACTGCTGACCGCGGTGCGCAGCCAGACATTGGTGCCGGCGGACCTGCGCGAGCTGATCATCCTGCGCGTGGCAGTGCTGAACCGGGCCCCTTACGAGTTCGACGCGCATGTCCCGCATGCACGTGTTGCCGGCATTGGCGACGTGCAACTGGCGGCGGTGCGCGAAGCGGAGCTGTCCGACGTGTTCGCGCCGCGTGAGCGACTGGTGCTGGAGCTGACCGACGCAATGACGCGCGAGGTGGTGGTCTCCGACGCACTCATGGCACGTGTGCGCTCGGAGTTCGATGCCCGTTTGACGGTGGAGATCGTGACCACGGTCGCCGCCTACAACATGGTTTCGCGCCTGCTGGTGGCGCTCAACGTGGGGCATTAGGGGGCAGCCATGACACAACAAACGGACTGGCGCGTGTGGGTGCGGACAACAACGGCCATGCCCCACGGCGCACCGGACAAACTGGTGCACCTGCCGGTGGATCTGCCACCGCAGGACGTCTGGCGATCGGTCGACGGCACGCTTTTGCGGGCCTATGAAGGGGGCAGCAAGCGTCCGGGTGCTACTTGGCAACAATTGCAGTTGCTGCAGGCGATAGCCGGTGCCAGTGCCACCAGCATGGCACCGTTTCACTATGTCGTCGAGACCGACGTATTACCCGAACACGCCAACGCCCTGACCGACTGGTACACAAAGGAACACCTGCCGGGCCTGGCGGCCGTGCCGGGGACGGTCCGCGCAGCGCGGTACCTGCGCCTGGACGGAGCGCCTCGGTTCTACGCCTGCTATGACTTGATGTCGCTGGAGACCCTGCGTTCGGAGGCCTGGCTGGCGGTGCGCCACACGGAGTGGAGCAGCCGTGTGCGTCCGCTGTTTCGCAATACCCGGCGTACGGAATTTGTACGGGCAGGCGGCGCGGACCACACCGGCGCGACGGGCTGAGCGTCGACGGTCGCGGATCGCGTACACGCTGCAGACCCGGGCTGCAGTATCCTCCGCCTTGGCGCGCCCGCGCCGTCGGTGCGGGCGCTGCCATACTTACGCGTGGCGAGGCCAACCTGGACTGTCAGGATCCCTCCTGCCGACCATTGAATCTGACACCCTATGGGAACACCCCGCTACCTGATCGGCGTCGATACCGGCGGCACGTATACCGACGCCGCCATCATCGAGGCGCAGGACCACCGCGTGGTTGCGCGGGCCAAGGCCATCACCACCAAGGGCGACCTGGCCGTTGGCGTGACAGAGGCGATCAACCAGGCGGTGGCACAACTGCCATCCGGGCTGCTGCCGCAGGATATCGGCCTGGTGTCGGTGTCCACCACGCTGGCGACCAATGCCGTGGTCGAAGGCCATGGCAGCGCAGTGGCCGTGGTGCTGGTGGGGTTCGATGCACGTATGGTCGAGCGCACCGGCATTGCGTCGGCGTTTGCCGGTGTGCCGGTGATTACCATCGCCGGCGGGCATGACCACAACGGCGTGGTGGCGCAGCCGCTGGACCTGCAGGCCCTGGCCGATGCGCTCGCGCCGATTGCGGACAAGGTCGATGCGTTTGCGGTGGCCTCGACCTTCGCGGTGCGCAATGCGGAGCATGAACATGCGGTGCGCGAGGCCATCATGCAGCGCACCGGCAAGCCGGTGACTGTGTCCAGTGAGTTATCGTCGTCGCTCGATGCGCCGCGCCGCGCGTTGACCGCAACACTCAATGCGCGACTGATCGCGCGCGTGTCGATGCTGATCGACGCGGTGCAACGCGCGATGGCCGCGATGCAGATCCAGTGCCCGCTGATGATCGTCAAGGGTGACGGCACGCTGGCGCTGGCCGAATCGGTGGCCCGCAGGCCGATCGAAACGGTGCTCTCCGGGCCCGCGGCCAGCCTCGTTGGCGCGCAGTGGTTGTCGGGACTGAACAACTTCATCCTGTCCGATATGGGCGGTACCACCACCGACCTGGGCGTGCTGCAAGATGGTCGCCCACGGGTCGCTGAAGACGGCGCCGAGGTCGGGGGCTGGCGCACCATGGTGCGCGCCATCGACGTGCGCACGATCGGACTGGGTGGCGACAGCGAGATCCACATCGGCGCCAACGGCAAACTCACCGTCGGGCCGCAGCGCATCGTGCCGATCGCCTTGCTGGCAGAGCGGTGCCCGGATGTGCTGCGCCTGCTACAGGCCGATCTGGACGATGTCGAGGGCGGTTCGTCGTTGCATGGCCGCTTTGTGTTGTTGCCGTTCGGTGCGCGCATGGCGGCGAAGGCCGGTGATCTCGTTGCGCGCGAACAGGAGCTGCTGGACAAGGTCACCGAGCAGCCGCAGTCGCTGCGCCGGCTGGCCCCGTCGCCGGCCGCGCAGCGGGTCGTGCTGGCGCTCAAGCGCAAGGGGCTGCTGCAGATCGCCGGGCTGACGCCGTCAGACGCCGCGCATGTGATGGGACTGCAGGGCAACTGGTCGACGCCGGCGGCGCAGATGGTAATGCAACTGGGCTGCCGGTTGCGCGAGATGAAGTTCCCGACGCCGGAGCGAACACAACATTTTGCGCGCGAGATCTGGAGCGAGACGGTGCGCCTGAGCGCGCGCGCCATTCTGGACACCGCCGTCGGAGAGCCGTTGCGCGAAGACAAGCTGGTGCATGCCGTGTGTGCCGGCGACGGCTTGCTCGGGATGGCGCGTATCACGGTGTCGCCGGTCATCCCGGTGGTCGCCGTTGGCGGGCCTGCAAGCGTCTATTACGGCGAGGTCGGCCGCCGCCTGGGATGCCAGATCGTGTTTCCCGAAAACGGCGACGTGGCCAATGCGATCGGAGCGGCCACTGGCGTGGTGGCACAGCAGGTGACGGTGCGCGTGGACGGTGACGGCAGCGGACTGTTCGTGCTGCATTCATCCGTCGGTACACGGCAGTTCACCGATCCAGCCGACGCCATCACCGCAGCGACGCTGCTCGCGCGCGAAGCCGCGACCGAGGCCGTGGCCGCGATGGGCGCCTCCAATCCGGAGGTCCACATCGTGATCCGCAAGCAGCTGTTGCCCAACGCCGTCAGCGACGCCGGGCTGCTGGAGGCTGTCGTGACAGCCGAGGCGATCGGGAGGCCGAACACCGCGCGGTGATGTGCCCACCGCTTGCAACGCGTCGCGGGTGGTTCAGTCCGGACGCCCACCCTGCTCGAGTACCCGCGCGACGATCTGCAACCCGTCGCGCAGTTGCTCCACCGTGGCGGCTGCGTTCAGGCTGATGCGCACCGCCTGCGGCGGTGCGGCGCGGCCGGCGCTGAAATGGTCCATCGTGCGCACGAGGGCGCCGGCCTGGCGCATTGCTGCAGCGAAATCGTTGGCGCGCCAGTTGCCGGGCATCGGCAGAAAAAGGTGGGGCATGTCGTCGGCCCAGTCGAAAGCGATGTGCTGCAAACAGCGCCGGGCCAGCGCCAGCCGCTCGGCGATACATGCGCGCTGGTGTCCGATCAGTTCCCCGGCCGCACCGGTCTCCAACCACTGGGTCAGGATCTCGGGCATCAACGGCGCGATCATCCAGCAGTCGGCGCGGATGCTGGCGGCCACCTTGTCGAGCCATTGCGGGGACGCCTCCAGGTAACCCACTCGCAGGCCCGGGGCCATCACCTTGCTGAAACTGGCCATCAGGAAGGATTGATCTGGCAGCCATGTTGACAGGGCTGGCAACGGATCGGCAATGGCCGCCGCATGCACCATGTCCTCCATCAACAGCAGGTTGTGGCGCCGTATCACGGCTGCGATGTCCGCGCGCCGCTGCAGTGACATGGTGGCGGTGCTCGGGTTGTGCAGGCTGGGCGTGCAGTACAGCATCTTGCTGCCGTAGGTGCTGGCCGCCTTGTCCAGTGCATCGGGAAGCAGCCCTTGTGCGTCCGTTTCGAGCCCGATCACCTGCAACCGCATCGAGCGGGCCAGCGCCATCAAGCCGGCATAACTGAGCGACTCGGTCAAGATGGTGTCGCCGGGGCGGGCAATGGTGCGCAACACGGCGGCCAGCGCGTGTTGCGCACCGTGCGTCATCATGACCCGGCTCCAGGCGCCGGTGGTGCCGAACGACTTGAGCCAGACTGCGCCGGCCTTGCGGTGGCGGGTGACACCGGCCTCCGGCTGGTAATCGAGCAGGCCGTCCGATTGCGGCCCCGGCTGCGCCAGGTGGGCCAGCGCCCGGCGCAGGAAATCCATCTCTTTGGTCTGGATCGCGACGTTGTGGGCCAGGTCGATCAATGGCAGGGCGTCATCGAGCTCATGCAGCGATTTCCAGTTCTCCAGGTTGCGCACATAGGTACCGTCGCCCACCCGCGCCAATGCCAGCGCCTGGCGTTCCAGCTCCGCGTACGCGCGGCTGACCGTGCCGGGTGTCACGCCCAACCGCCGCGCCATGACACGGTGCGGCGGCAGCTTTTCGCCCGGCGCGAACTGGCCGTTTACGATGGCCTGGGCCAACTCGTCGGCGATGGTCTGGTATTTGGCGGTGCGGGCCGCTGGTGCGGGTACGGGTTGGTTCATGGTCCGGTGGGTGCGACGCGAAGTGCGCGATGGGGAGTCTAGTGGTTTTGGCGTCTTGCCCGTGGCGCTTTGCGCTTTGCACCTCTTGCAACGCTGGGGCGGCGCGCCAGGCTGGCCGAACCGCAGTCCGTCGTATTGTCGCCAGCGATGCGCAATGGCGCGTAGTGCGGGGAAGTGACCTTGGCGTAGGCGAGAGACTGGGTTTTCCGGTGTGGATCGGCTTCGCGCCAAGTCACCGACCGGCGGTCATGTGCCTCGCGCGCCGTGTCGGCAGGGTTTACACATGGGTGATGCCCATCTGTGGCCCTGGTTTTGAACGCGATGCCCAAACCGGCATTGTGTTTCATGGCCCGTTTGCAAGCCATTGATTTTGCTAAAAAGCGAACACGGAGCGCGGATCGCGTCTGTATTTTGGCGCACAACTTGCACCATGACCTTGCCTTTAGTCGAGAAACGAGGGAACGCGGTCAAGGCGTCGGCAGTCATCGCCGATCCGTCGTGACGTTCATAAACCAGAACAAATGGATTGGAGCGAGAAAATGACTCGCGGAAAAACGTATCGGTCGCGCCGTCAGGGCGCTGGTGTTTGGGATGACCAGCCTTGCAGTGGCCGTTGCCGCGCACGCGGGTTTTGAAGAGTATGTGATTCGTGGCACGCCTACGATCAGCCATCCGGTTGTCGGTCAGACTGAGTTCCTCATCACGGTTAGCGGGCAGAAGGCTGCGCTGGGATCGAATGACGTGAATGGTCAGACCCTTGGCAGCTTGCAGCAAGTGGCCATCACGCGGCTCGACGACTGGACCCGTTTCGGCGCAGGTTCGGGGCCCTACTACGCGCCATACCTCAACTTCTGGATCACGGACGGCCTCGGGAACTTCGCCGTGGTGGCCAACGAGCCTACCAACCCCCTCTTTCAGCCGTTGTTCAATAATGGTTATGACCTGACTTTTGGTGATCTGTCAGCCCGCATCGCGAAGATCTACGAAAACGCCGACCTATCCTGGCTGCCCAACAACGGAGCCGGCCTGACGTTCGCCGATGTGGCGAACTTCCTGATCCAGGCGCCTACCCAGGCCGAACTGTCAACCGGATGGGCCGGGCTGGGTACTGGTGCGCCGCGGGAACTGTTGACCAACAAGGCCTATGGCGTGAACTGGGTGTTCGGCGACACCTTGGCGAACTACGTTTCCGGCGACCCGGGGTATCTGGTTGCCAACGCAAGCGTCAGCGCGGTGACCGTGCCGGAGCCCTCGAGCATGGCGTTGTTCGGCCTGGCACTGCTGGGCCTGGCGGCCGTACGCCGACGCAGCCGGAGCTGACCGAACGTCGAGCAGCCTTACCAACCCCGCGCAAGCGGGGTTTTTTGCGTCTGTACGGGCCACGGCGCGAAGAACCCCACACCCATTTGTCACTCATTAGTCTGGCTAATGCGCCAGCGCAAGTTTGATCGTTTGAATTCCTGACCGGGAAAACGCACACTAGCTCGGCGCTGATGATGCAGTGCAGCAATTTCCACCAGTCGATTTACCGGGAGAACAGACCATGTTTGATGCGCGCAGTGCAGGCGAGAACAGCGAAGCCAACGCCAATGATCTCTCCGCGGTCGCATTGGGCGCCTGGTCGGAGACTGTGGCGCCGGGCGCGTCCGAGCAACACCATACGCTGGCCGAGGCGCGCGCGGCCGACGGCATCCTGGCGCCGATGCACGACGACGGCTGCTCGGTTGCTGCCGACTCCCGCATCCGCATCGACACCGCCAACGCGACGCCGCGGGTGCTGTTGCGCAGTGGTGATGTCGACACGGTATTGCCCGCGTTGTGGCTGCGCGCGCGCAGCCCGGACCCGAGCCAGCGCGACACGGTCACGGGCCAGCGGCTGACGAATCCGCATCTGCTGCCCGACGACCTGGCGCTGGTCGCGGCGCGGCTGGACGCCACCGGGTTGCACCTGGGTTTCAGTGACGGGTTCTCCGGCTGGTTCGATCCTGCCGACCTCATCGCGGGCTCGGTACTTGACGAGGGTTGCCCGCCACCGATTCCGTGGCAGGCAGACCTGGTGCAGCAGCCGGTCTACCAATGGGACGCATTGCAGGGCAACGATGGGCTGCTGCGCAAGGCCCTCGGGGACTACATCGAACGCGGCTTCATGCTGATCCACGGAACACCCACACAACCCGACTCGATATTGTCGATCGCGCGCCGGTTCGGCTTCGTGCGCGACACCAATTTCGGCGCGTTCTTCGAGGTCTATTCGCGGCCGGACTCGACCGACCTGGCCTACCGGCCGGTGGCTCTCGGGCCGCACACCGACAACCCGTACCGCAACCCGGTGCCCGGTATCCAGCTGCTCCATTGCCTGCAGAACGAAACCTCGGGTGGCCTTTCGACACTGGTCGACAGCCTCGCGGTGGCACAGCAATTGCAACTTGAGGACCCGCAGGGTTTCGCGCTGCTGGCCAGTGTGCCGGTGCGCTACGAATATCGCGATGCCGACACCTGGATGGTGTCGGTGCAACCGATGATCGAACTTACCGGCAAGGGCGCAATGATGGGCGTCTTCTACAGCCCGCGGCTGGACGATATTCCGCTGATGTCCGAGGACGACACCCGGGCCTACCACCGCGCGCGCAAACGTTTTGGCACCTTGTTGTCCGATCCGCGATTCGAACTGCGTTTCCGGCTCGAGCCGGGCCAGCTGATGATGTTCGACAATAATCGCGTGCTCCATGGCCGCACATCGTTCGATCCGAGCGAGGGCCACCGCCAGCTGCAAGGTTGTTATATTGACAGGGATAGCCCGCGCAGCCTGTACCGGGTACTGGGCCGCCGGTTCGGGGCACAGGTCCATTGACGCGGCCGGGCCTTTTTGTTGACCCACCACTGACCACCGGGAGAATCGATCCATGGAAACCGTCGACTTCGTCGAGATGAAACACGGCACGCGGGAGGAATACCAGTTCCTGCACAAGCTCGAGAGCGCGTACATCAGCGCCTTGCCCGACCGGCTGATAGTCGCCCTGCAGCGGCTCGACGATTCGCTGGGCGGCTACAAGGTGAGCCGCTTGGCCCATTCGCTGCAAACCGCAACCCGTGCCGAGGCCGATGGCGAAGACATTGAGATCGTCGTGGCCGCGCTGGTGCACGACCTGGGCGACGAACTCGCGCCCGAGAATCACTCGCAGATGGCGGCGGCCATCATCCGGCCCTATGTGCGTGCAGAGGTGACCTGGATCATCGAGATGCACGGCCTGTTCCAGATGCAGTATTACGCCCAGCACTACGGGCGCGACCCGAATGGCCACCTGGTCTACCGCAAGCATCCCTGGTACGAGGCCTGCATGCGGTTTTGCGAGCGCTTCGACCAGAACGCGTTCGACCCCGATTACCCGACCAAACCCTTATCGTATTTCGAGCCGATGCTGCGCGAGATCTTCAGCCGCACGCCGTTCGATCCTGCGGTGCTCAAGGAGCCAATGCGCCAGGGCTGACCGGCACAGCGTGCCGGCTTGCGGTTCAGGCCGCCTGCAACTGCGCGGGTGTCTTGTATTTTTGTACTTCCGAAAACCGCTTGACCAGATAGTCGCCCGAGTGGACAGGCGCATGCCGCGGTGGGTTGTCTGCCGACTGGAAGTTCGCGAGGCATGCGACTGGGGCGTGGTAGTCCAGGTTGAAGAAGGTCGGAATGGAAAACCGCTCCAGGCCGGTCCGGTTGGCCACCCGGTGCTGGTTCGACACATAGGCGTCGTTGGTCCAGACCTTGACCATGTCGCCGAGGTTGATCACCAGCGTGTCCTCGATATACGGTGCGCCCACCCATTCGCCTGCGCGATTGCGCAACTCCAGACCGCCGATCGGGTCCTGCGCCAAGATAGTGAGCATGCCATAGTCGGTGTGTGCGGCCGCGCCGAGTTCGTGCATCGTCGGGCTGGACTGGGGCGGGTAGTGGAACAGACGCGATTGCACCATTGGCTTGGTGCACCATTGCAGAAAAAACGTCTCCGGTTGTTCCAGTGCGACGGCGAAGATACGCAGCATCTTTTTGCCCAGCGCCATCGTGTGCGCAAAATAGGCTTCGGCGGCTTCTTTGAGCCAGGGTTTGTCCGACGGCCAGCGGTTCGGGCCATGCAGCGGCAGGCCGGCTTGTACGTCAGGGTCGGTCAGTGGCAGGTCCAGCGACAACTCGTAACTCTCCTTCAGATCCGGCTTGTGGCCGGGGTGCTGGGTCACGCCGTAGGGCATGAAGCCACGCCGGAAACGTTCGTCGATCTTGTCCTTCAGGCGTTCTTCCATCGACAGGCTGAAATAGCGGCGCGTGGCATCGAACACGCCGTCGACGATGGCACGGGGGATGCCGTGATTGCGGATATACAGAAAGCCGGTTTCGGTGCAGGCCGACTGGAATTGCCCGGCCAGCGCGTCGATCGGTCCTCCTGCCAACCAGTCGCCGAGGTCGAGGATGGGCATTTCGGTGGCGGATGCGCGGCGCGGAACGGCAACGCTGTGGTCGGTGTTGGTGTCGGTGTCGTTGGCGGTCATGGCTTGATTTCTCCGTGGGTGTTGTCAGTATGAAAAAAGTGCGGTGGTCAGGAGCCGCGCGACAGGTCGGTGAAGGAGTCGGTCCAGAAGATCACGCGCCGCGCAATCAGCTTCATCACGCTGTGCAGCACCAGACCGATCACCGAGAGCACGACCAGGATGGCAAACATGCCGGCCGCGTCCATGGAATAGTTGCGTTGCAAGATGAGATAACCCAGGCCCGCCTGGGAGCCGACGAACTCGCCCACGATGGCGCCGATGACGGCCAGCACGATACCGATGTCGAGCCCGGCGAACACATAGGGCAAGGCATGCGGCACCCGCACCATGCGGAACACATGCCATGGCGATGCGGTGAACGCCGTCATGAGTTCGATCTGGTCGCGCGGCGCAGAGCGCAGGCCGACGATGGTGTTGGCCAGTACCGGAAAAAACACGATGGTGGCGGTGATCACCACCTTGGAGGTGGTGTCGAAGCCGAACCAGAGCACGAACAGGGGCGCGATCGCGACCTTGGGCACGGTCTGGAACGCAACCACATAGGGGTAGAGTACCGCCTCGAGCAAGGTGCTCTGGCCGATCATTGCTCCCAACAACAGTCCGAACAAGGCGCCGAAAGCAAAACCGGCCAGAATTTCGTACAGCGTGACCCAGAGATGCGGCCAGATGTTGCCCGACTGGAACGCCTCGACCAATGCGTTGGCCACGGATACAGGCCCGGGAAAGATCAGCGGCGAGACCTGTAGCAGCACGATGGCGTAGTGCCATGCCGCGATGACGAGCACGAAGAAGCCGACCATCAGCGTGCGCCGTCGCATGGGCGTCAGACCGGCCTCGGGTGCGGGCTCTGGCGCCGGTGGTGTCTGCGCGTCTGGCGCTGTGGACAGGGAGGCCGGCTGGGGATGGGGCATGGTGGCCGCCGTAGATGGTGTGCTGTTCATCAGTCGAGCCCTCCGGCTGCGTTCAGGTTGGCACGAATGCCCGACACATAGGTGCCGAAGTGATCGGTGTTGATCATGTCGAGCGTGCGTGGCGTGGGCAGGTCGACGTCGATGATCTGGGTCACGCGCCCTGGCCGGGGCGACATGACGACGACGCGGTCGCCAAGAAAAACGGCCTCCGGAATGCTGTGTGTGACCAGCATGATGGTGGCGCCGGTGCGCTCCTTGAGCTTGAGCAACTCCAGGTTCATGTTCTCGCGCGTCATCGCGTCGAGCGCGCCGAATGGTTCGTCCATCAACAGCAGCATCGGGTCGTTCACAAAGGCGCGCGCGATTCCGACACGCTGCTGCATGCCGCCCGAGAGTTCGTTCGGGTACTTGGTGACGAACGTTTCCAGCCCCACCAGTTCCAGGTAGTGCATGGCGCGCTTGGTGGCTGCGGCCATGTCCCGCCCCTGGATCTGTGCCGGCACCAGAACGTTCTGCAGTACGTTGCGCCATGGCAGCAGCACCGGAGACTGGAACACCACGCCGACGTCGCGGCTCGGTCCTGTGACCGGCCGGCCGCCGAGCACAGCGCCGCCTTCGGTGGCGGTCGCAAGACCGGCCAGGATACGCAGCAAGGTGCTCTTGCCGCAGCCACTGGGCCCGACAACGGTGACGAATTCGCCTTGGCGCACCTCGAACTGCACGTCGCGCAGGGCGATCACGTTCGCGCCGTCCTTGGATCGGAATACCTTGTGCAGACTGTTAAAACCGAACGCCGAAGGCTGGGCCTGGGCGGTGGTCAATGGCATGTTCATGTGAGCTCCATTTGCTTGAATTCCTTGATCAGTGCCTCGATGAACACGGCTGCGATCGGGCTCGGGTTGCGCCCTTCGAAGGTGCAGATCGACAGACGCTGGGGCTTGACGCGGCGGTCCTTGATCGGCACATAACGATGCTGCCCGGTCATGTCCTTGTCCCCCGGGCGCTTATTGGCCAGCGCGATCGCCATGCCAGTCTCAGCCACCGCGCGCATCAGTTCGTAGGAGTTGGTCACCAGCACCTTGCGCGGCACGATGCGGGCCTTGGCAAACATGTCGTCGTAGATCTGCATGGCGTTCATCGTGTGATCCGGCATCGCCAGGCCGTACTCCGCGCAATCCGACAGGGTCAGCCATGGCCGGCTGGCCAGCGGATGCTTGCTGGACATCAACACGCAGGTCTCGAGCAGGCGCTCATACAAATGCTTCACACGCAGTGACGGCAGCGGGTTGAAGGTCAGCGCCACGTCCAGTTCGTCGTCACCCACCATGTCCGACAGGCGTGTCGAAGCGGCCACCTCGACCTGGAAACTGACGCCCGGATGGCGCGCGTTGAACCGCTCCAGAAATCTCGGAACCACATCGCGCACGAAGGTCTCCGGCACGCCAAAACGGATATGGCCCTTGCGCAAGCCCTTGAGTGCGTCGATCTCCGAGCGCACCCGATCCAGTTCGCGGTCTGCGTGGCGCACATGACGCACCATCAGCTCGCCGGCTGCGGTCAGGCGCAGCGCCGTGCGGCCGCGGCCGCGTTCGAGCAGCGGTGCGCCGAGTTGCTCTTCCAGCAACGCCAGCTGGCGACTGACCGCCGATGCTGCCACGTGCAGGCGTTCCGACGCTTTGCGGATCGACCCCGCCTTGACCACCTCCGCGAAGTAGCGCAGCGATGCCGCGGAGACGATCAATTGCCGCTCCATGCAGGTGCATGCTGGTTGTAGGCGGCAATCGCCGCCAGTGCCGCGTCGCGCGCGTTGGCCGGCATGAAGGCCGCGATGACGCTGTTGCGCGCCAGCGCCACGAGGTCTGCGCGGGACAGGCCGAGTGCCTCCTGGCAGGCGATGTAGTTGTCGTTGATATAACCGCCGAAGAACGACGGGTCGTCCGAGTTGACCGTCACGCACAGGCCAGCATCCATCAGTGTCTTGAGTGGGTGCGCGTCGATCGACGGCACGACCTTGAGCTTGAGATTGGACAGCGGGCACAGTGTCAGCGGAATCTGTCGCCTGGCCAGCAGCTGCACCAGGTCGGGGTCTTGCAGACAGGTGTTGCCATGGTCGACCCGATCCACCTGCAGCAGTTCCACCGACGTACGAACATAGGCGGCAGGGCCTTCCTCGCCTGCGTGTGCCACAACCTTGAAGCCGCGTTCGCGGCAGCGGCGGAAGAACTCCGCGAATTTCTCGGGCGGATTGCCGACCTCTGCCCCGCCCAGGCCGAAGCCGAGCAGACGGTCGGCCCAGGGCATGGCTGATTCCAGCATGTCCAGCGCCTCGGCTTCGCTGCGGTGGCGCTGCGCCAGCAGGATCAGCCCGCTCGTCATGCCGTGGTCCGCATGGGCCTCGTCCATGGCCGTGAAAACGCCGTCGAGCACGGTAGCCAGGGTGATGTCGCGTGTCGTGTGTCCCTGGGGACCAATGAACAGCTCGGCATGGAGCACCGTGTCCGCATGGGCGCGCTCAAGGTAAGCGCGGGTGATATCACGGAAGTCGCGCGCATGCACGAGCACGCGGCAACCGTCGTAATACAGGTTCAGAAAAGACTGCAGGTCCTGGAACTGGTAGGCAGCGCGCAGCGCATCCTCGGACTGCCAGGCAATCGGGACCGCGTTGCGCTTCGCAAGCGCCATGAATAGCGCAGGCTCGATGGAGCCTTCGACGTGCATGTGCAACTCCGCCTTGGGTAACCCGGCAATGAACTGCGCCGGTGTCATACGCCCTTGCAGGCCTTCGCGGCGGCGATGACCGCTTCATGATCGAAGCGGTTGATGGCTTGGGCGAAACCAGGGCTGGAGATCAGCAGCGTTTCAGCAGGCACGGTGCTCTTGATTGTGCCGTCCTTGAGCATGAGTGCTTGCATGCGTCCGTAGGTGGCGGGGTCCATGGCGCCGATCAGCTTGCCGCCATGCAGATCGAAGGCGGCGCGCATGCTGTCGAGCTGCGCTTCAAGCAGGCGCAGGTCCGATGCGACCAGCGTGGCCTCGTTGGCGCCGGTGGGTTTGCTGCTCGGGTAGTTTTTCCAGTGCAGCTTGAGCGCGCACATCGGATTGGTCATCGCAAACAGCGTGGCCTTGGCAGCGCCGCGCGCGATGGCCTCGACCATGGCGGGGTCGTTGTCGATGGTCTTTTGCAACGTGCCGAACGTGAAGTCCGGCAACTCGCGCCATGCGGGGTCAAACAATACGCGCAGCTTGGTGCCGGCGTTCTCGAATCCGGCAAGTGCGGAGCCCCAGAACATCAGCGCCTGTACCCGGTCGCTGCGCAGGGCTTCGAGCGCCGGGGCGCCGGCGCCGGTCGCGATGATCTGCACATCGGAGTCGGGGTCGATACCGTTGGCGCGCAGGTAACCCTTGAGCAGGGGCACGCCACCGGTGCCCAGACTGAAGATGCCGATCTTTTTGCCCTTGAGGTCGGTTATCGACTTGACCGGACCGTCCTGCATCACGCCGACACCCCAGTCGATCACACCGGTGCCCATCAGGCCGCGGGCTGCGACCTTGTTCTCGGTGTTTGCCTGGATCAACGCGGTCGAGTTGAGCTGTGCGAATTGCACCGCACCACCGACCATTTGCTGTACGCCCTGCAACGAGCCGCCCACGGTGACGACTTTCACGTCATAACCGTCGTCACGCCAGTAGCCCAGCGTGATCGGTAACGTCAGCCAGGGGTAGGTCAGGTTGATGACGCGGGTGCCGAGTGCGATCGTGACCGGCTTGAGCGTTTTGTCTGCGCTCTGGGCATGGGCCGCGGGTGCGAACAAGCTGCCCAGACTGATAGCTAGGAAGGTGAGCAGGATCAGAATGACAGCAGTGGCAGAGGGGCGGTGCACGTCGGCATGCAGGCGTGGCGGGGTGTGGTTCATGAAAAATCCTGAAACGTTGAGGGAGGAGATAAGTGGAGTGAAGATAGCAGCCCAAGCGCCATTGGAAAACCATTCATTTCCGATTTTTATGTGCACTTTATTGGTACATAGAGACCGCTATGCAGGGACTGGCAGCAAGGTACATGCCATGTGCGAGGAGGCGTGCGCAATGCGTGGTGCGCCGCCACAGTGCCAGGAATTTGGTGGCCCGATACATGCAGACATGCATGCGCGCAAGTACGCGTGCACCGACCTTGTGCACGCGACACTTCAGCGTCGCCGCCCGGGCGCCGGTTTGCGCGGTCTCGCCCGCGATGCGAGGGGAGGTGTTGTCAGACCGTCGTGGTTGGTGCTTCGCCCTGCAGGTTTTCGCCCAGGAAATCGAGGAACTTGCGCACCGCCGGCACCAGGCCGCGGTGTCCGAAGCGCTGGTCAGCCAGTTCCTGGCGGCCGACGTGGTTGTTGTCGGCGCGCCGCTGTACAACTTTTCGATTCCCAGCCAGCTCAAGGCCTGGATCGACCGCATCGCGCAAGCAGGCCGCACCTTCACCTACAGCGACAAGGGTCCGAAAGGCCTGGCGGTCGGCAAGACGGTGATCGTCGCGTCCACCCGGGGAGGCGTGTATTCGACCACTGACGGCGGCCGTGCGATGGAGCATCAGGAAAGCTACCTGCAGATGGTGTTTGGTTTCCTGGGCACTACCGATGTGCGTTTCGTGCGCGCCGAAGGCCTGGCCATGGGCGAGGGCCCCAAGGCCCTGGCGTTAGCCGCTGCCGGTGTCGAGATCAAGACGCTGGACACCTGCCGGTGAACCAGTCGGCCATGGTCAAGGTGGCCTGAAGCCATCCGCTCGACCGCTGCGCCGCGCCGGCAAAGCGGTTCGCTGCGCGGGCACCGGCCCGCGGTCATCATGGCCGGCAGGTGCGCGTCGGTCATGCTGCTGATAGCATGAGCGGCCCATGCCGTATTTTGGCCGTCGACTGTCCGCCCGCCATGCCAGAGCCTGATCTGCTGGTCGTGTGTCTGTGCGCCCAGTGGTGCGGCGTGTGCCGTGACTACGACGCCGTTTTCTGGCAGGTGGCGAGCCGATTCCCGCGCGCGCGGTTTGTCTGGCTCGACGTCGAGGACGAGTCTGACCTGCTCGATCCGGTCGAGGTCGAGAATTTCCCCACCGTGCTGATTGCCGTTGGCGCGGAGCCGCGCTTCTTCGGCACCCTCACGCCCCATGCCGGCACGATCGAGCGGATCGTGCGCGAAAGTGCTGCCGGCGCCGCGCTTGCGGCGCCGTTGGCCAGCACCGAGCTGCGCGCGCTGGTGGGGCGGTTGCGCGACCGGTACTGACGACGCTGCCGAACCGGCGCGTGGCCCCAACGGCTCTCAAGTAAGTGTGGCTTTGCCACTTTGCTTGACCCCTGGGGGCGGGAATGACGTCGTCATTTCCTGGGGGTGCTCAAAACCGGCGGGACAACTCTGGCGGATTGGCCGAGCGGGTACGGAAATGCCCGGCGCCTTCCGGTGCCGTGCGCGCGCCGGCGGCCTTGACTGCGTCATCGGGCACCTTGACCAGCGGCGTGTATTGCGGGTGGTGGTGCTCCAGGTAGGGGTTGTTGCGCGCCGCGTTATAGCAAAACAGCACCGTCCAGCGCCGGTTCGGTGAGCGGTTCTGGTCGGATCGGTGCATCACGTTGGCATGAAAGAACAGACCGTCACCGGGTTCGAGTTCAACATGCACCAGCTCCAGTTCCTTGCACATCTGTTCGACGCGGCGCATGTCGGCGCCCACCTGCTCGCCGGCCAGGACACCGTGATCAACCCGGCCCGCCAGGTGGGATCCGCGCAGCACCTGCAGGCAGCCGTTTTCGCGGTTCGCCCGGTCCAGCGCCACCATCACACTGCCCATGGTCGGATACATGCAGCCATTGTGGTACCAGTAGCCGTAGTCCTGATGCCACTCCCAGGCGCCACCGTCGTACGGCTCCTTGGCCGTCAACTTGGAGTGATAGTGGTAGACCTCGCCCCCCAGCATGTCTTCCATCGTGTCGACGACCCGGTGTGAACGCGCGGCCAGGCCGTAAACACTGTCGCCCGGATGGTTCCACAGTGCCATGCGTGTCGACTTGCCTTCGGCGTCCTTGCGCTCGTACAGGCTGCTGCGCAGATGCGGGTCCTGCTCCATGGCCTGGCGCATGTAGCCGATCTCTTCTGTGTCGAACAGGCTGCGCACGATGACGTAGCCATCGCGCTCGTAGTCGGCGCGGCGCTCGGGGGTGAACAGGCTGGGCATGTGTTGTCTCCTGGGTACTGGGTGGAATGACCGGCGTCAGCATACCGCGTCGGCATGGCGGCGACCGCCTTGCGCCTGAAAAGGGTCGACCTGTAACCAGGCGGCTGCCGGCAGGCTGCCATGTGCCGGGCCTCGGATTGTTCAGTCCGTGCCCGACCGCACCATCGTCCGCAGCGCGGTATACCAGGGGTGATCGCCCTGGCGCAAGCAGGTATGGGTCTGGAAGTGGTCCAGTCCCGGCAACACCGCGTGGCGTACCGGAGAGCCGTCTTGCTGCTGCATCAGCGCAAACAGTCGCCGGTTCGAACGGATCACGCGTTCGCTGTCGCGTTCGCCGTGCGTCAGCAGCATCGGAATCCGGATCCCGCTCGTCCAGCACATCGGACTCATCACCGCATCTTCGTTGGCGTCGGCCAGCACCATGGTGTAGACCCGCTCTTCCAGGCTGTCCGCTGCCGGCGCGGGGTGGTACAGATCCATGATTCCGCTGATCGGAAGGCAGCCGCGGATTGTATTCGCCGCAACGCCGGCGGCCAGCCAGCGGTCGTGGCGCAACGCGGTCATGGTGGCCAGATGGCCCCCGGCAGAGTGTCCCGACAGGTAGATCCGGTCGGGTGCGCCACCGAGTGCGCCTACGTCGCGGTTTAGCGCGGCCAGAACGGCCAGGCAGTCGTCCAGTGCGGCGGGCAAGCGATCTGCCGGCGTCAGCCGATAGGACGGTGCGACGAGTACCATGCCCTGGCGTGTCACGTGTGGTGCCATGAACCGCACATAGTCGCGGTAACCGTTGGTCCAGCCACCGCCATGCCAGAACACAAGTACCGGTGCCTTGTCGGCGCCGCGGGGGGCATACACGTCGTAACGCTGCAGCCGATGACGGCCATAGGCCCGACCGCGCGTGACCACGATGTCGTCGGCGAGCGCCTCTTGCGCCCAGGTCATGACTTGGACGGCATAGTCTTCGGCCGCTTGGAACGGCATTGGGAGTTGGTGGTCGGGATCGACGAACGGTGGGATCGGCATAGGGCGGTTGGGTGGGGCCGTCGGTGTCAGTTGAGCAGGGGTGCGTAGTGGGCAATCGCATCGGCGAGTGAATAGGCCGGTGCCCAGCCCAGTTCGCGCGCGGCGGCAGACAGGTCGGATGCGCTGCTGCGCACATGGGGGAAACCGGCGAAGCCGCCGGCCGGTTGAACGTCCAGGCGGACCCGCAGATTGGGCTGGCACAGGCGCACTGCGTCCACGAATGCGTCGAAGCTAAACAGCTGTCCCATGCCGACGTTGTAGATCCCCTGGGTGGGGTCGACCGCGTCCAGCGCTGCGACGTTGGCGCTGGCACAGTCGCGCGCGTCAACGAATTCCTCGCCGCCGTTCCAGACCGTGTACGGGTCGTTGATGACGGCGGTCTCGCCGCGCCGCGCTGGCAGCAGCAGACTGGCCAGGACCTTGCCGGGAACCGATGTGCCAGGGCCGCTCCAGGCGCTGATGACCGCAGCGTAACGCAGCGCGACCACGCTCTGCCCATACAGGTCGCGGTAGAGCAAGCCCAGGTATTCGCCGGCCACCTTGGTACCTACATAAATCGATGCTGGCCGATGGCGGATGAACTGCAGTGGAAAGTCTTCGGGGAACGCATCGCCCGTGAAGTCGCCGAAAGCCTGGTAACCCACGGTGCTCGAACTGGCCAGTACAACCCGACGCAAACCCTGTCGGCGCGCAACCTCGAGCACGTTGGCCGTGCCCATGATGTTGACCTGGATGCCGGCCAGGGGATCCATGCGGATCGCGGTCGACAACAGCGCGGCGGTGTGCACTACGGCTTCAATGCCATGGTTTTGCACCAAGTTCTCGAGTGTTGCGACGTCGGTCACGTCACCCGCCAGCACCTTAACTTGCGGGTCGGACACGATGCTGGTGATGGCATCGTAAGCAGGGTTTTTGTCGAGCAACACGACTGCATTGCCGCGCGCGGCCAGCAGGCGTGCGGTATGGCAGCCGATGATGCCGGCACCAGTGATCAGGACGGTGATGGTTGCATCCTCCGTGTGTCGGTGTACTTCGTGGCGGTGCCGCGTTGCGCGAGTGGGGGTGCCGTGCCAGGACGCATTCAGATTCCCAGGCCGCCGAGCGACTTGCCGCCGTCCACGAACAAGGTCTGGCCGGTGACGAATTGGGTCGACGGCGCGGCGAAGAAGGCGATGGCATTGGCGATCAGGTCGGGCGTGGCCGCCTTGCCGGCCGGCTCGAGCGCCTCCCAGGCTGCGAACATCTCGGCCGGCGCGGATCGGGTCATCGGTGTGTCGGTGAAGCCGGGTGCGACCGAATTGACGGCAATCTGCCTGCCGCGCAGTTCCATTGCCATCGCACGGGTCAGGCCGACGACGGCGGCTTTGGACGCCACATAGTGCGCAAAGCGGGTGCCGCCCAGTGCACCACGCGAGGAAATCGTCACGATGCGTCCGCCGGCCTGCATACGCCGCGCCGCCTCCTGGGCCGGGATGAAGGTGCCGATGACGTTGACGTCCAGCATGCGCCGAAACGCATCCTCTGTCAGGTCGAGCAACGGCGCGTCGTTGTAGATACCCGCGGCGCAGACCATCGCGTCGATGCGGGGCTGCGAATCCAGTACGGCAACCACCGCGGCGCGATCGCAGACATCGACCGCAGCGGCCAGCACGTCGAGCCCCAGACCGGCCAACCGGTTTGCCTGTTGCGTGACCTGGTCGGCGTTGCGGTCCATCGCAATCACGCGGAAACCGTCGCGTGCCAGCCGCTCCACAGTCGCCAGGCCGATGCCCTGGGCCGCACCGGTGACGAAGGCGACCTGCAGCGACCGGGTCGATTCCGTTTCTTCTCGCGTCATGTCATCCTCCATAACCAGCCAGTCGTGGCAGCCACAACACTAGCGACGGGAATAGCACCAGCAGCATCAGCACCAGCAACAACGGAATCAGCAACTTCCAGACCTGGGCCATGATGTCCTTCAGCGGCACCACGGCCAGCGACGACAACACGAACAGCAGCAGGCCGTAGGGTGGTGTGACCAGTCCGATCATGAAGTTCACGATCGCAACCACGCCGAAATGCACCGGGTCGATTTCGAGCATCCGTACCGCCGGCATCAGCGTTGGCAGCACCACCAGTAACAACACGCCGGTGTCCAGCATGCAGCCGAGCAGCAGGAACAATAGGTTGGCCAGCAACATAAACTGCACCGCGCTGAGGTCCTGGGCCTGGATCCAGGCCACCAGCACCTGGGCCAGCTGCTCGGCCGTGACGGCGTAATTGACCACAAAGGCGCCGGCAATCAGGATCATCACCACCGCCGACTGGCGCATCGATTCGGCGAACACCGCGAACAGGCCGCGCCAGCCCAGCGCGCGGTAGACAACTCCGGCGAGGATCATCGCGTAGAAAGCCGCCGCCGCCGCGGCTTCGGTCGGCGTAAATACGCCAGACCAGATTCCGCCAAGCAACACCACCGGCAATGTCAGTGGCAACAGGCCGCGGCGGATGGCGGTCCAGGCCTGCGCACCCGTCAGGCTGTTGCCCTTCGGCAGGCCTTCGCGTTTGGCAATTACGGCGATCGCCAGCATCAGTGACAAGGCCATCATCAGCCCCGGTACAACGCCGCCGAGGAACATCGCGCTGACCGAGGTGCCCGTCAGCAGCGCGTACAGCACCATCGGAATCGACGGCGGAATGATCGGCGCGATGGTGGCTGCGGCGGCCGTGATCGCCACCGCGTAACCCGGCTTGTAGCCGCCCACCGAGCGCATCATCTTGATCGCCACCATGCCCGGGCCGGCGGCGTCGGTGATGGCGCTGCCACTCATGCTGGAGAACACCGTGCTGACCAATACGGTGACCTGTCCGAGGCCGCCGCGCATGCGCCCGGCGACGACATCGGCGGCGGACCACAGGCGTTCGCTGATAGTGCCGGCATTCATGACGTTGGCAGCCAAGATGAACATCGGGATGGCCAGCATCACGTAGCTGCCATACATTGAGTTCATGACCTGATCCGCAGCCAGACCCACGTCCTGCCCGCTGGCGAACAGATAGCCCATGCCGGCGGACAACATCGAGATGGCCAGCGGCACGCGCAACAGGCTGCCGATGACGAATACCACCAGCAAGATTCCGAAAGCGAGACTCATGTCAGTACCGCCCGGCCGTTCCGAAGGGACTGACGGCCCCCTCGAGGGGCAGCGAACGCAGTGAGCGTGGAGGCAGTGTCATGTTATTCGTCTACGACGTTGCGCCAGTCCGGGCCGAGTAATCGGATCAGCTTCGCACCAAAACGCGCGATCACGGCGATGAAAAATACCAGGTAACACGAATAGACCAGGTCGAGCCGCCACTCCAGCACGGTGGTGCGTTCGCGCCATAGGAAGGTGATGTAGCTCCAGGTGCCGGGGAGCGCAGCTATGAAAAGGCCGCCGAAGGCCAGTGCCGAAACGATACCCATGGCGCGCCGACCCTTGGGGGGTGCGGCGTTCCAGGTGATGTCGAATGCGACATGTTCGTTGTCGCGCAACACCAGTGCTCCGGCGATAAACATCACCCATAGCAGCAGGATGATGTTCAGTTCGTCCGCCCAAGCCACCGGCTGCTGCATCACGTAGCGCATGAAGATCGCGAACAGGAAGATCAAGAAAATCGCAGCGAACAGTAACGTGGTGACGAAGGCGGCCAGCGCGCGGATACGCGCCAGCATGGAGGCCATGAACCGCACCATGACAGGCCTTTGCTTTTACTGGACGGCCTGTATCTTCTCTTTGAGCCCCGGCTGCCACTTGGCAGTCAGGCCGGACTCCTTGTATTGCTTGTCGACCGAGGCGCGGAAGGCAGCCACGTCGGGTGTCGTGACCTTCAGCCCGGCCTTGACGAAGAAGTCACCCAAGTCCTTTTCTTCGGCGATACGGTTGTCGTCATTGAACTTGCCCGACTCGCGCGCCGCCTTGCGCAGAGCCTCTTGCTGTGCCGGCGAGAGCTTATCCCAGAATGGCTTGGCAATCGCATAAAAAACCGGTTGCACCAGGTGCGAGGTCAGCGTGATCTGCTTGGTGACTTCATGCAGGTTGTTATTCTTGGTCAGCGACAGCGGGTTATCCTGCCCATCGACCGCACCGGTCTTGATCGCCAGGTAAACCTCGGACATCGCCATCGGCGTAGGGCTCACACCCAGGCCTTTGCCCAGGACGAGCCAGCCGGGGCCGCCGGGCATGCGCAGCTTGACACCAGCGAGGTCGGCCGGGACCTTGACGTCACGTGCTTCACGCAGATTGAGCTGGCGCGTGCCGAGGTACGACACCTCGATGATCTGGATGCCCATCTTGGCGGCGACGGCGTCGTAATACGCCTTGCCGATCGGGCCGCGCATGACCTTGGCCAGGTGGTCGAAGTCGCGGAAGACATAACCGGCACTCATGATGCCGTATTCGGGCATCTGCTGTTCGACCTCGAAGGTTGTCATCGTGCTCATCTCCAGGTTGCCGCGCTGCAATGCCGGCACCTCGGTGCCCTGGCGGAACAGCGAGCTGGCGCCGTGCACTTGCACTGCAATCTGACCGGGTAGCGCTGTCTCGACCTTTTCCTTGAACATCAGCATTGACTTGTGCAGCCAGTCGGTTTCGGCGGCAGCGTGCGAGATACGCATCTGCATGGCTTGCGACCAGGCATTGCTGCCCAGGGTCAGGCCAGCCAAGAGTAGGGTTTGGGCAATGAGGGTTCTGCGCTTGGGCATGGTGCGTCCTTTGCAAACGGGTGGAAAAGTTGATGTGATCACCGGAGACTGCAGGTTATAAAAATAAATTCCAGGTGTCAATATAAATTTCTGTGATGCATATAATTTGCGTTTCAATGATGGAACACCGTTTGAATGCACCAGAAAAATCCGTGCGGCGCCCCCGTGTGGTGCCGGTGCATGCGGGCCATCGCCCGGATGCACCTGACGATGGCGGTGAGAAGACGCTGGCCGAAAAAGCCCATCGCCAGTTGCGCCAGGACATCCTCAATGGTCGGCTTGCACCGGAGTCACGGCTGCGCATCAACCAGTTGCAACAACGCTACGTGCTGGGGCTGAGTCCTTTGCGCGAGGCCTTGCTGCGCCTGTCCACCGAAGGCCTGGTGCTGGCTCAAGGGCAGCGCGGTTTCGTCGTGGCGCCGGTCTCGCTAGCCGACCTGCAGGACCAGACGCTGGCGCGCAAGGCGCTCGACATCGCCGCATTGACACAGGCCATCGAACGCGGCGACGCAGACTGGGAGGCGAAGGTGATCTCGGCCAACCATCTGTTGGCGCGCACGCCATTGCCGCTGGATGCGAGCGACGTCGACGCCGGCCGGTTGTGGGAAGAACGCCACCGCGGCTTCCACCGTACGCTTATCGCCGGTGGCGGCTCGCAGTGGCTGGTACGTCTGCACAACCAGATGGTCGACCAGGCCGAGCGTTACCGCACCATCCGCATCCTGCACCACAAGGAAGCCGCAGCCCAGGTGCGCGACGTGGTGGCCGAGCATACGGCTATCACTGAGGCCGTGCTCAAGCGCGACACCGCACTGGCCTGTGAACTGCTGGGGCGCCACATCGGGGCGACAGAGATCGCGATGCGGCAGTTTTTCGAGTCGAGGCAGGGCGGTTCCGACGCGCGCTGAGGCCGGCATGGCCATCCGACGCGATGACGACGCTGGCAGGTGGAACCGGCGCCGACGACAGGCGGTTGAACCTGGTTGCGCCAGGCCGTCGGACGGGGATGCAGGGGTTGCGGTGCTACGCATGGTTCAGGGGCGCCACGTTCTGAATCAGCCGATCATGGGCGGCGAAACAGCAGGTGGTGGCGCAGACTGAAGCCACCGCGTAGCAGCAGCGTCAGGCCCAGCTACAGCCGCGAGATAACGGTATGGACCTCAAGGTCGCGGCAGGTGTGCGATTGGATGCTGGTGCCGGCCCGCGATGGCGACCGGTGCGAGACCCAGTGCGGCGCTCGGGGGTGAACAGGCTGGGCATGTGTTGTCTCCTGGGTACTGGGTGGAATGACCGGCGTCAGCATACCGCGTCCGCGCTCCGGGGGCGTTCAGAGGCTGGCTGGGTCCATGTTGGCGCCGCACACGATCAGGCACACCCGTTCGTCGGGCTCGGGTCGATAGGCGCCGCTGCGCAGGGCTGCCAGCGGCAATGCGGCCGCAGGTTCGACCGCCAACCGCATCTCGTTCCACATCCAGGTCTGTGCCTCGGCAATCGCCTGCTCGGATAACAGCAGTGCGTCATTGACATGGCGTTGCGTGATGTCCCAGGCAATTGCGCCGACGCGGCGTGCGCCAAGCGAATCCGCGGCGATGCCGCCGACCTCGACGTCGACGGGGTGTCCATGCCGACGTGCCGCGTGCAGGGTCGGGCATTGCTCGGGCTCCAGTGCGACGATGCGGCAGCGGGATGCGAAACCTGCCGCCAGACCGCCGATCAGGCCGCCACCGCCCACACTGACCAGCACCGTGTCGGGCAATCCACCCTGCGCCTCGATCTCGATGGCCAGGGTCCCGGCGCCGGCCACCACTTCGGCCTGGTCATACGCATGCACCAACATCGCACCGGTGTCCGCCGCCCGTAGGAGGCAGGCGCTCAGTGCCTCGGGGTAGTGGTCACCAGCCACCACCACGGTGGCGCCCAGCGCAGCTAGTTTGTGCCGTTTGGCCATCGGGCTCACACTGGAGACAAAGACGGTGCACGGCACGCCGATAAACGCGGCCGCTGCCGCGCAGGCGATGCCGGCATTGCCGCCCGACGCGATGACGACACCGGCAGCGGGCACCGCCGCCGACAACAGGCGATTGAACATGCCGCGTGCCTTGAAGCTGCCGCCGATCTGCAGGTGCTCGAGCTTGAGCCAGACCTCGGCGCAGTCCACGCCGATGGCGCTGCCGGGCATGCGCATCAATGGCGTCATGCGCACCGGTGTTGCGTTGCCGCCGAAAAGGCGGCCATAAGCAGCCAGGATGTCCAGTTGCGCCTGGCCGTCGGCCGGGAATGCGGGAGGCGGTGTGGTTTGCATGGTTCAGGGCCGGGCCACGTTCTGGATCAGCACGGCCAGGTTTTGCCCGGCGCACACATGCCCGATCAGCCCATGGCCATACAAGGTGCCTGGCGACTGGAAATACACCGGCTCGGGTTCCAGTGTGGGCCGGCTGAGCTGGTGCATCAAGCCGGCGAGTTGACCAGCCTCGATGGTCTCGCCCAGCGCGAATCGGCGTTCGAAGTACCCGTCAAACGGCGCGAACAGGTAACCATTGGCGCCATCGATGCGCGTCCAGCGCGTCGGCTGGCCTGGCACGGTGGCTATGCCTGGCAACACGCCGGTGTGCTTGAGCACGCGGTGCGTCGCCTCCCGGGTTGCGCGCACCGAGTCGCCGGTGAGCCAACCACCCATGCCCATCTCGGCCGCCAGTGTGGGAATGCCCTTGTGACTGGTGTAGCCGGCCGACGTCCGATAGTCGCCCATGTTGCTGGTCTGCACCGTGATCGGTACGCCGAACACCTCGGCCATTTCGGCGTTGGCGCGGGCGAGTTTGGCGTCCATGCCATCGGCCAGCACGACGTGGGCACTGGGTTCAATGAACAACGTGCGTCCGCCGGCGTGCAGGTCGATATAGAAGTCGGCACGGCTGAAAATATGCTCGGCCACGTAACAGGCGATCTGCTCGGTTGGCGAGCCGCTGTGGTCACCTGGAAACACCCGGTTCAGATTGAGCCGGTCGATCGGCGAGGTGCGGCGTCCGGCACGCATCGCCGGCGCATTGAACGACGGCAGCAGGATCAGTTGTCCGGCCACATCCTCGGCGCGGATCTGGCGCATCAGTTCGGCGATCACCACCGGGCCCTCGTATTCGTCGCCATGCACCGCACCCGTGACCACGACCACCGGCCCGCTGCCGTTCTTGATCGAGGCTGCAGGAAACGGGATCACGCCCCAGGCGTCGTCGTCGGGTGAATGCGGCAGGTGCAGGTGACCCAGCTGTTTGCCGTCTTTGTCCCAATCGATGTCGCCGAATACCGTTGTGTCCATCTCGATTCATCCGCGCCTAGATCGGCGCGGTCCACAGTTTCTGGTTTGACAATGCATGCGCCACGTCCGCGCCGATCGCGTCCAGCAGCAGCCGCCCTTTTTCGGGACTCGCCGCCCAGGCCTCGCCGACCACGCCAAGCCGCGAGCGGGTCGCGAGTTGCTGCCAACGGTAGACGCCGGGGTTGACGCCGTCGATGGCCGACAAGCCCGGCACCAGCGGTGTGCGGTAGGACTTCTTCAGGGGTTTGACGATCTCGGGTGACAAGGCCTGCAGCATCGAGGTTTCAGCTTCGCAGGCATGCAGCACGCTGCCCTGGTGTTCGAGGATGCCGGCAATCGATGCAGCCGCCATCTGCCAGTAGGTGCCGCTGGCCAGCGGCAGCTGCAGCGCGACGGTCAGCTCGGTGATGATGGTCTCGAGCGCTGCAATGTTGCCGCCATGCCCATTGAGCACGAAGATGCGTTTGAAACCCTGACGCGCGGCCGAGCGCACGACGCAGCCGACCACCGCGGCCATGGTGCTGTAGTCGAGCGTGATCGTGCCGCCGAGCGACATATGGTGTTCCGACATGCCGAACGGGATCGCCGGTGTGACGATGGCGCGCTGGCGGCCGTGCATCCGGGTCGCGGCGCGCAGCGCGACCTCGTGCGCCAGCCGCCAGTCAACCTGCACTGGCAGGTGGGGGCCGTGTTGCTCGGTCGCGCCCAGCGGGATGATGACGACCGTCTTTTGCCGTGCCAGTGTGCGCAGGGCCGGCGCCGTCAGCCGGTCCCAGCGCACCTCGGCGGCGTCGCTGCGTTTGGCCTGAGACATCACAGGGGTTGCATCGGGTCCATGCCGCGACCTAGCCACTTCTGGTGCAGCTTCTCGAGTTCGGTGTTCATCGTGTTGTAGAAGATGAACGAATCGAGCCAGCGCACAAGGTTGTGCTCGCCCATCTTCACACCCATGTGGGCGGGGCTCTGGCGGATGTTGAACTTGAGGTCGAACTCCTTGTTCGGATTTCTCTTGGCCAGGTCGACGGCCACGATGCTGTTGGTCGAGAACAGTTGCGCCTGTCCGGACAGGTAGGCCGCGGCAGCGGTGGCGTCGTCTTCGGTGCGCATGATGTCGGCTGATGGGTTGGCTACTGACAGCGCGATCTCCTGCGTCGTGCCTTTGGCTGCGGCGACCTTGTATTTGCCCAGGTCAGCCGCCGACTTGACGGCGATGTTTTTGGGCCCGTATACGGCCAGCGAAGTGTTCGCGTACGGCGCGGTGAACATGATCTGCTTGGCACGTTCGGGCGTCAGGCCCATCACCGAGATCACGATGTCGACCTTGTCGGTCAGCAGAAACGGGATCCGGTTCGCGCCGGTGATCTGCGTCAATTCGACTTTCACCCCCATTGCCTTGCCGACCATGTTGGCCATGTCGATGTCGAAACCTTCGGCCTGGCGGTTGACGTTCTGGGAGCCGAATGGCGGCACATCCAGCGGGACACCGATGCGGATCACGCCGCGCGACTGGATGTCGGCGAAACGATCGGCCCACGCGGCCTGAAACAAACCGGTGCTGAGAAATACGAGAACGAGGGAACGTATCCAGTGCGAGAGGTTGCGCATGACTGACTCCTTGTGAAAAAGCGAAACGGCGAAGTGCTTCCTGCCGGGGCGCGCACAGCCAACTGCGTTGGCTGCTTGCCGGGAAGCGGCGGCATGATTCATGGATCTGCCACGATCAGATCGCGGCTGTAGCGCGACAGCACCTCGGCGCCATGTTGCGTGACCAGCACGTTGTCAATCACCCGTGCGCCCAGACCCTCCGAACCAATGAAAATCGGCGGCTCGACCGTGAGCACCATACCGGCGCGCAGGATGTAGCTGCTGTCGGCCAGCATGTGCAGCGGTTCACCCCAGCCCGGCGGGAACCCTGGCGCGAGCCCGTAGCCGCTGGTGTGCACGCGGCAGGCTTCCAGCCCTGCTTGTGCAATGACATCCTTGGCGGCCGCGTGTGGTTCTGATGCCGGTACGCCATCGCGGATGCAGGCCCTGCAGGCCTCGCTTGCACGGCATACCAGCTCATGGAGTTCGCGCATGCGCGCACCAGGCGCACCGATGCTGAAATTGCGGCCGAGGGTGGCGGTATAGCGCCGATGGGTGGCGCCGAACTCCACGTTGCCGACGTCGCTCTGGCGCAGCCGCCGCGTGGTCGGCGCACCATGGCTGAAGCAGGAGCGTTCGCCGGACACCAGGTTGATCGGGCTGGCGGCCAGACCGCTGTCGCGTGCCATCAGTGCCTGCACGACCAAGCCTGCCACGTCCAGTTCGCTGCGCCCGACCTGCAACGCGCCGGCGAAAACCGCCATCGCCGCATCGGCCTTGGCGGCAGCCTGGCGGATGCAGGCAATCTCCGCCGGCGACTTGACCAGCTTGAGGTCGTGCACCAGGTGGGTCGGTTCGGCCACCAGGGCCGAACCCAGCGCATCGCGCAGACGCAGGTAGTGGTACGGATGCAGGTAATACGCCGGCACCTCGATGCCGACCCGGCTCTGCGCCAACCCGTGTTGTGCTGCCAGCTGCATGAATGCGGCGATCGGGTCCTCGTTCTCGCCACCGCCGTAACCGTGCACCGCGTCGACCCAAGCGTCTTGTTCGAACTCATTGCGCTCGCCTTCGCGGGTCAGCATCACGATGGGTTTGTTGTCCGCTGCTGGCACCAGCAGGCACTGGAATTCCTGGTAGCTCTTGGCATCGGAGCCGGTGAGCCAGTGGATACCCACCGGGTGGAACAGCACCAGCCAATCCAGATCCTGTGCCTGCATCGCCTGGCGTACGCTGCGCCGGCGTGTTCCAAATTCTTCCTGGCTGAAGTCGTTCTTCGACATCGGTGTGCCGTGGTTGCGTCGACGTGTGCGAGACCAGAAACCTACAGCGGCGGCAATGGGGCGGTCATCGGGCCTCCCAGCCACTTGACGTGCAGTTTGTTGAGCTCACCGTTGAGGGTTTGCTGGAAAATGAATGTATCCAGCCAGCGCAGCAAAGTGTGTTCGCCGATCTTGACGGTGATATGCGCCGGGGCACGGCGCAGTGCAAACTTGAAGTCGAACTCCTTGCCCGGGTTCTTCTTCGCAAGCTCGACCACCACGACCGAGTTGGCGGCCAGCAGTTGGGACTGTCCCGACAGATATGCCTGGACGGCCGACGCGTTGTCCTCCAGCCGCATGATGTCGGCGTTCGGGTTCAGCGCGCTGATCACGATGTCCTCGGTGGTGCCTTTGGCCACACTGATCTTCAGTTTTCCGGTGTCCGTGGCCGTCTTGACCGCCGTGGACTTCGCGCCATAGACTGCCAGCGACGTATCGGCGTACGGTGCGCTGTACATCACCTGCTTGGCGCGCTCGGCCGTGACGGACATGGCTGCGACGTTGATGTCGGCCTTGTCGGTCAGCAGATAGGGAATGCGGTTTGCCGCTGCGGCCGGCACCAGCTCGAGCTTGACGCCCAGACTATCGGCCACCATGCGCGCCAGGTCCACATCAAAACCTTCGAGCTCACGTTTGACGTTGGACGAACTGAACGGTGGCACGTCGGTGAACACCACAATCCGGATGACACCCTTGGACAGGATGTCGGAAAATTTGTCCGCATGGGCGGGCGCACTGGCAAGAGCCATTGCGCATACTGCAAAACATGTCAGGTACTTTTTCCACATGGTCTTCTCCTAGTGCAGAACAGAATTCAGAAATGCCTTCAGCTCGTCCGTTTTCGGGTCGGCGAAGAACGCCTGGGCCGGTCCCTGCTCCCAGACCTTGCCCTGGTTCATGAACACGACGCGGTGTGCCACCCGCCGTGCGAAGTTCATCTCGTGGGTGACCAGCAGCATGGTCATGCCGTCACGTGCCATGGCCTCGAGCACCAGCAGTACTTCTCCTACCAGTTCGGGGTCCAGCGCCGAGGTGATCTCGTCGAACAGCATGATGTGGGGCGACATCGCGAGCGAACGTGCGATGGCCACGCGTTGTTGCTGGCCGCCGGAGAGTTCGTCGGCATAGGCATGGATCTTTTCTTCCAGCCCGACCTTGCGCAGCGCCTCGCGCGCCAGCACGGCAGCGTCTTTGGCGGCGATACCCTTGACGATAGTGGGGCCGAGTGTGATGTTGCGCTCCACCGTCAGGTGGGGAAACAGGTTGAAGCTCTGGAACACGATGCCGACGCGGGCGCGCAACTCGCGCAAATTGGCTGCAGGGTCGTGCACGGCGACCCCGTCGACAATGACCTCGCCGCCTTGCACCGGCTCCAGGCCGTTGATGCAGCGCAGCAGCGTGCTTTTGCCCGAACCGGAGCGGCCGATGATGGCGACGATCTCGCCTTTCTCGATGGACAGGTCGACATCCTGCAACACGGTGTTGGTGCCATATCGCTTAACGACCGATTTGAGTTCAACGAACGACACGGCGTCTTCCTTCCAGGATGCGGCTGTAACGGGTGAGCGGGTAACACAGGCTGAAATACAGTGCGGCGACCAGCAGGTAAACGGCAAAGGGTTGGAACGTGGCGGCCGTCGTCATCTGCCCCTCGCGGGTGAGCTCGACAAAACCGATCACCGCCGCCAGTGAGGTGTTCTTGATTAGCTGCACCAGAAAACCGACCGTGGGCGGTATCGCAATACGCACGGCCTGCGGAATGATCACGTGGCGCAACTGCTCGAGATAGGTCAGACCGATGGCGGTTCCGGCCTCCCATTGGGTGCGTGGGATGGCGATGAGTGCGCCGCGCCAGATCTCGCCGAGAAAGGCGCCGGCATAGACCGAGAAGCCGACGGTAGCCGCAATCAGCGGCGGCAGGTCGTAACCGACGATGGACAGGCCGAAGTAGAAGATGAACAACCAGGCCAGCAGCGGAATGCCCTGCACCAGCCCGACGTAGCTGCGCGCGAGCAGGCGTGGCAGCGCGTGGTGCGCGGCGCCGCCAGCGGCGACAAACACGCCGATGATGCTGCCCCCGGCCAGGGCCAGCAAAGTCAGGGCCACCGTCCAGCGGACGGCCAGCACCAGGTAATACAGATCGAGGGGGGCCAGTTCGCGGATCATGGGCGGCGAAACAACAAGTGGTAGAGCAGGCTGAAACCGCCGCGCATCAGCAGCGTCAGGCTCAGATAGAGCAGCGAGATCACGGTATAGACCTCGAAATCGCGGAAAGTGCGCGACTGGATGATGGAGCCGGCATGGAACAGGTCGGCGGCAGAAATCTGCGAGACAATGCTGGTGGCCAACATCAGCAACACGAACTGGCTGGTCAGCGACGGATAGACAGCCTTGATGGCCGGTAGCAGCACGACGTGGCGGAAGATCTGTGGCCCGGTCAGGCCGAGCGAAACACCGGCTTCGAGCTGCGATTTGGGAACGCTCTCGAATCCGGCGCGCACGATTTCAGCGGTGTACGCGGTCAGGTTGATGGTCAGCGCCAACACGCTGGCGGTCATCACATCGAGCCGGATGCCGATGCCCGGCAGCCCGAAGAAGATCAGGAACAGCTGCACGATCAGCGGCGTGTTGCGGATCACCTCAATGTACATACGCATGATGCGACGGGCCCAGGGGCGGCCGTACACCAGCACCACGGCCGCCAGCGTGCCCAGAACGAAACCCAACGTGATCGTGACCGCACTGAGCTCCAGCGTCACCACCAGTCCGTCGAGGATGGCATCCCGCTGGGCAAAAACATCCCTGAATTGGAAGGTGTAAGACATTTCAAATATGAAATAGTAATTTCAGGATGAGGGTGACGACCGTTCCTGCTGCTTCTGCATTCACCATAGGCTGTATCAGCACGGTTTACCAGCGGTGGTGACCCTAGATGTCGTTTCGTGGGCTGAAACCAGCGGCAAATTCGATTGCCAATAAAACATCATTTCAAATATGATGCACTTATGCGTAAAAAATCAGCAATTTCGACTGTCGCAGCTTCGGCTGCCGTTGCATATGCGGCTCCTGCATTGGACAAAGGACTCGACATCCTTGAGGTGCTGGCCGATGCGCCGCAGGGACTGGCCCTGCATGGCATCGCCCGCGCGACGGGGCGAACGTCCAGTGCGATCTTCCGTATGGTGGTGACGCTGCACCAGCGCGGTTATGTTGCAGTCGACGGCCATGATCGCTACAGCCTGACGCTCAAGATGCTGGAACTGTCGCACCGCCAGCAACCGCTCAAGTCGCTGGTGGCTACAGCCACCCCCCTGATGCGCGAACTGGCCGGTCGTGCTTACCAGTCGTGCCATTTGAGTGTCTACCATGACGGCCAGATACTGGTTGTGGCGCAGGTGGACGCGCCCGGACCGTTCTCGATGGGCGCCAAGGTGGGGGCATTGGGAAAACTCACCGACTCTGCGTCCGGCACGATGCTGCTGGCATTCCACGACGAGGCGCAGCGCACCCGCATGATTGCGGCCCAGATCCGCATCCATGGCGAACTGGGTATCGATGCCGCGCAGTTGTTGCGCCAGGTCGACGACGCACGCACCAACGCCGCCATCACCTGGCCGAGCCGCCGTATCCGGGGTGCGACCGATGTGTCGCGACCGGTTTTCGGCATCAACCAGGAAGTGATCGCTGCCTTGACCGTGCCCTATATCGAACGGCTCGACCGCCGGCAGAGCCCGACGATTCCAGATGTGGAGGCGCTGGTCGGCGAGATTGCCGCCCGACTGTCCGAGTTGATGTGTTACACGGGGCACAACACGTTGCAGTGATGGGCGCATGGTGCCAGCCGTTGACGGCGACCGGCGTGAGACCCGGCGAAACCCGGTACCGCGCTCAGGTAAAAAGCGTCGGTATCATGCCACCATGAATGACAACATCGAACAAATCACCGATCAACTGACCGCCCTCGTGGCGAGCTATGGCATGAATGTGCTGGGCGCTATCGTCACGCTCATTGTCGGCTTCATGGCCGCAGGCTGGCTGTCACGCATGGCCACAAGCGCCATGCGCAAGTCGGCCAGGATTGATCCGGTGTTCCTGCTGATACCGGGCAAGATCGTGCGCGTCACGATCATGGTGTTCACCGTGATCGCCGTGCTGAACCGCTTCGGCGTGGAGACCACCAGCCTGATCGCGGTGTTGGGCGCCGCCGGTCTGGCGATCGGCCTGGCGTTGCAGGGAACATTGAGCAATGTCGCCGCTGGCGTCATGATTCTGGTGTTTCGCCCGTTCAAGATCGGCGATGCGGTCAAGCTCGACGGCGAGGCTTACATCATCGATCAGCTCGGGTTCTTCATCTGCCAGGCGCACCAGTTTGACGGCCCGATCGCTTTTCTGCCCAACTCCCGGATCTGGGGCCAGACCATCATCAACTATTCGGTCACGAACAACGACGTCCGGCGCATCGACGAGCACTATGGCATTGGTTATGGCGACGACATCAACAAGGCTATTGCCATCCTCAAGCAAATCGTGGCGGACGAACCACGCATCCTGAAAGACCCGGCGCCGCTGATCAAGGTGGATTCGCTGGGCGACAGTTCGGTCAACATCCTGTTCCGCGTCTGGACCGCCCGCACTGACTGGTGGGACACCAAGCTTGACCTGGTGCAGCGCTGCAAGGAAGCGCTCGAGGGCGGCGGTATCAGCATTCCGTTCCCGCAGCGCGATGTGCACATGATCGGTGAGCCTGCGGGCGGCAACGACGCGAAGCCGGCCTGATCGGTTCGCAGCACACGACACCGCTCCCGGCCTTGCCGTCGGGTGCCCTGGTGGCTTTCCGGAGCTGGCCGGCCGCGCTCAGCCTGTCAGCGCAAACCAGGCCGACTTGCCCTGCATGTACGAGCGCAGGCTGTCGATGTGTTTGTCGCGGGAGTTGCCCGACTGCTTGTAGCCGCCAAACGGCTGCGTCATGTCGCCGTCGCCGAAACAGTTGACCCAGACCACGCCGGCCTCCAACGCGCCGACACAACGGTGCGCGCGATTCAGGTCGGCCGTCCAGACCGCGGCTGCCAGGCCATAGACCGAGTCGTTGGCCAGCGCCATCGCTTCGTCCTCGGTGTCGAAGACCATCAGCGATGCAACCGGGCCAAAAACCTCCTCGCGGTTGAGGTCCATTGCGCTGGTCACACCGGTGAACAGTGTCGGCGCGACAAACGCGCCCGTGTCCGGCGCTCCGGTGTCGGTGTCGCCCAGGGCGAGATGGGCGCCCTGTTCCCGTGCCCGGGCAATACGCGCCAGCACCGTGCGCCGATGCGGGTCGCTGACGACCGGGCCAAGCGTGGTGGCCGGGTCCAGCGGATCGCCGGGTCGGTACAGCTGCGCGGTACGCGCGACGAATCGCGCGACGAACGCGTCGTGGATACCCCGCTGCACCAGCAAACGTGACCCGGCGTTACAGACCTGACCGGCGTTGTCGAAAATGCCGCCGATGGCCCGGTCCACCGCCGCGTCAAGGTCATACAGGTCGTCGAAGAATATCTGCGGACTCTTGCCGCCGGTCTCCAGCGCGACCCGTTTCATATTGGACTGGCCGGCGTAGCCGAGCAGCAGTTTGCCGACAGCCGTGGAGCCGGTGAAGGTCAGCTTGGCCACGTCCGGATGGAGCGCCAGCGCCTTGCCCGCTTCCGGGCCCAGGCCGTTGACCACATTAAACACACCCGCCGGTCCGCCGGCCTGGGCGAACAGCTGGGCCATGCGGATGCAGCTCAGCGGCGCCTGTTCTGAAGGTTTGAGTATCACGCAGTTGCCCGCTGCCAGTGCCGGCGCGACCTTCCAGATCGCCATCAGCATCGGGTAGTTCCACGGCGAGATCGCGCCCACGACCCCCAGTGGTTCGTGCACGATCATGTGCAGCGCCTCCGGTGCCGTATGGGTCACTGCGCCTTCGATCTTGTCGATGCATTCGGCGAAATAGCGGATCGTACGCAGCACCTCAGGCAGGTCAATGTTCAGCGCGTCGCTGATTGGTTTGCCCATGTCCATCGTCTCGAGCAGCGCGAGCTCTTCGGCGTTTTGCTCCATCAGGTCGGCGAAACGCTGCAGGATGTCCATGCGGTTACGCGGGGCTTGCCCGCGCCAGCGCCGGTCGGCCCATGCGGTCCGGGCGCTGGATACGGCCAGGTCGATGTCGGCGCTGTCGCCCCGGGCGACACGCGCCAGCACGGCGCCGGTGGCGGGGTTCACCGAGTCGAATGTTGCGCCCGAATGCGACGCCAGCAATTGCCCGTCGATGAAGTGGCGCCCTTCCGGCGTCAGCGCCGCGGCGCGGCTTTGCCAATGGGCCAGGGTCAATGGGGAGTCTGCCATCGGTTTATTCCGCCACCAGTTCACTCGGATAACCGGGCGCGCGCAATTCCAGTGCGCAGGCCTGCTCGATCATGCGCACCACCTCTGGCGACTGTGCCTCCGAGCCGAACAGGCCGCGCGCGCGGCGGAAGATCTGTTGCGTATGGCTGCCCAGTTCCAGTGGCACGCCAAGCTTCTCGGCAATGGCGTTAACCAGGCCAAGGTCCTTGCAGGCCAGGTCCATCGTGAACTTGACGTTGTAGCTGCCCGAGAGCACCAGCTTGGACTCGGTTTCGTGCACGAAGCTGTTGCCCGAGCTGGCGCGGATGGCGCGCCAGGTGGCGTCCGGGTCGACGCCGTATTTGGCCGGCAGCATCATGGCCTCGCCCGCCGCCACGAGGTGGATGAACGCCAGCATGTTGGTGACCACCTTGACCACCGATGCGTTGCCCAGTTTGCCCATGTAAATGATTTCACCGCCCATGGCCTGCAGGATCGGGGCTACGCGGTCGAACACCGGCTGCTCGCCACCGACCAGTACCGTGATCTGACCCGAATGCGCCAGGTGCACGCCGCCGGTGACCGGGCACTCAAGCACGTCAATGCCCTTGGCACTGGCTACGTCCTGCAGCCGCTGCAGATCGTTCAGGTCGGTGGTGCTCATCTCGATCCAGGTGCCGCCGCGCTGCAGATGTTCGAAAACGCCACCGGCGCCTTCGACCACCTTGCGCGACGCCGCCACCGACGGCAGGGCGGTGATCACGACATTGGCGCCCTGGCAGACGCCTGCCACGTCGTCCGACCAGCTGGCGCCGGCGTCGAGCAGGCGGCGCGCGTTGGCCTTGTTCAGGTCGGTGACCGTGACCTTGAACCCTTTGGCGACCAGACTGTTGCACAGGGGTTCGCCCAGGTTGCCCAGGCCGATGAAGCCGATAGAGAAGTCGGAAGGTAAGGTGTTCATGTGGGTGTCGCTGTGCATTGGGTTGATGGAACACCACAGTGTGCCGCAACCGCCGATCATGGACAAACGTCCAATCACAGGGTGTAGGATTAGCCAAACTAATGTCTGACTAATGCGCACCTCCAGCCTTGCCTTTGCGCACCTGCCTTCCCGACGGGGTGACGGCAGCCCCCCGATGGCGGGCTTCTACCTTGCGAGGCTGCCATGGCGCGACTTCCTCCGCTGAACTGGCTGCGCGCCTTCGAGGCATCGGCGCGCGCCTTGAGTTTTACCGAGGCGGCGCAGGAACTGCACCTGACGCAGTCGGCCGTGAGCCAGCAGATCAAAAGCCTGGAGACCGCGCTGGGCCGACAGTTGTTCCATCGGCGTGCGCGCGGGCTGGAGTTGACCGATATCGGCCGTGGTTACCTGCCCACGGTGCAGTCCGCGTTCAATACGCTGGAAGAAGGCACGGCCGTGCTGACCGGCCGCAATGAGCCCGACGTGCTGGAACTGCACTCGAACATCTCGTTCGCAATCTTCTGGCTGACGCCGCGGCTGGGGCAGTTCCTGGCCGAGTTTCCCTGGGTGCAACTCGACGTTGCCACCTCGATCTGGCCGGCCGAGAAGCCGCGTAACCTGGCGGAGGTGGAGATCGTGCTCGGCCTGGGCAAATGGGAGGGCCGTGTCGGTCAGCGCCTTACACGCGACACCATCTTCCCGGTCTGCACGCCCGAGGTGGCCAAACGCATCGGCGACGTGAACGACCTGCTGCGGGAGAACCTGTTCGAGTTGCCGGGAACGCTGCAGACCTGGGACAACTGGCTGGCCGGGCACATCGGCCACCGCAAATACGCCCGCCCGCGTATTCATGTCGTCAGCACCTGGGTGCTGAGCATGAACTGGGCGCTGGAGGGTCTGGGTGTCGCGCTGGCCCATGAGACCGTAGCCAACGACCTGATCGCCGCCGGCCGCCTGGTGCGCTTGCTGGACTACGCGATGCCGATGAAGGAGGCGTATTACCTGATCTCGCCAGAAGGCAGCCTGATCAACCCGGCGGTGAAGGCGTTCAAGGGGTGGCTGAAGGTGCAGCTCAAGTCGTGACGGGCGACCCGTTCGGGTTACACGTGAGCACACATGGCGCACACCGACCGCGCGATACCGCCAACAACCCGCAGGTTCTGCCCGGTGATGCTGCCGCGGTCGTCTGACGACTGGAGCGCGATCGCCGCAGATATGGCCTCGGTCTTGCGCGCCGCCCCAGCACGCATGCGACTGCCGCCGACGGTGATGATGGCAACCTTGTCCTGTGTCATGGTTTGTCCCCATGCAGTGGGTGCATACTGGCGATGCACGCTGCCGGTGGTCGCCAGAACATCAACCGACGCGGGCCCAACACCCGCGTCCATCCCACCATCACAGGAGAGATTGCATGCAGGGCCTGGCCCACAATTACGCCGTCACCGCTGCGGGAGCACCGGACGGCGACGTCGCACTGTCCGCCGACGGGGTGGCCACGCTGCCATCCGCGCCACCGGTCGAATTCGGTGGTCCGGGTGGGCGCTGGTCACCGGAGTCGCTGCTGGTCGCGTCCGTTGCCGATTGTTTCGTGCTGACCTTTCGCGGCATCGCGCGCGCCTCGCAGCTGCCGTGGACCAGCCTGGAATGCGCTGTCGACGGCACGCTGGACCGAGCGGACGGCAGCACGAAATTCACCGCTTTCAAGCTGCACGCCCGGCTGGTGACGCCGCAGGGCGTGGATGCTGTCAAGGCCACCCGCTGCCTGGAAAAGGCCGAGGCCAGCTGCCTGATCATCAACTCCCTGTCGGCGCAAACCCACCTGACGACCGAGGTCGCGGTGGCTCCCTGATGCATCGAACCCGGCTTTGTGCGCGCTGAATGGAACCTGTCGAAACGGATCAGAACAGAACAAGAAAGCATGAAGGCCCCGTGATCGGGGCCTTCAACTTGTCTCGACAGCCGCTATTTCATGGCTGCTTCGCCGCTTTGCTACTGGGTGCGGGCGGTTGCTTTTTGGTGAATTTTGCGGCTGCTTCTGCCAACTTGCGCTTGCGCTCCAGGTTGACCCGCTCGAGCTCCGCCTGGTTGTTTTTCTTCATGTTGGGATCTTTGCCGAATACGCCTGCCATAGTGATGACTCCTTTTGGCGCAGTCTAACGGAAGACGCGCAGCGCATGCGCCCCCGACCGACGACGGCCAAAGACTGATTCCGGTCGCGCACATTCAGCCGCGTGATGCGCTGGTGTTTCTGCGCGGGGTTCAGCCAAGGGTTGGACGGCCTCAGCTTGGAGTGCCAGCTCTAGGGAAAACGCTGAATTTTGGGGCGCGGCCCCTGGGACTTGCCGGCAAACTGACCCCAGTCCTGATTCGAAGTGGCCCGCGAAATGCAGTCCCTCGGTCGGGTAAGACCAAATCGATCCAACGGAGTCCCGCATGTCCCAGAAAAACCTTTCCAGCGTTGCCACCGACGTCATGGCCACCTATGGTGTTACCGCGACCAACGTCATCAATACCTATCGTGTCGGCGGTGAACGTATCGCCGGCTTCGTCGACCAGCGTTTTGCTGCGGCCGTCAACCGCGGTGCGGCAGCGCCGCGCAAGGACCTGCGTTCGAACCTGATCGACTCGCAGCAACGTGTCAGCGGCTTCTACGTCAAGGGCGTGTGCTTCGGCACCGATCGGGCGGAGAACGTCGTTGGCGTGGCCGTGGATCTGGCCACCAAGGGTGTGAGCCTGGTGGCGACGAACGCCGATCGTATCGACCGCGCGTCCAAACTGAACGCGCTGGCCAAGCTGAACCGCGTCGCCATGCCAGTCGCCGATCTGGTGATCAAGGCCGCAGAGCACATTGAGGAAGGCCGCAGCGAACTGGTCAAGCGAATCTCCGGCAAGGCGATGCCGGCGAAGGCCCTGGCCACCCGCAAGTTGAAGGCCAGCACGGCCAAGGCCACCGCGACGCGCAAACGCGTCACCAAGGCGGCCACCCGCAAGGCCGAATCGATTGTCAACGAGACGGCCGCCGAGACCTCGAAAGTCGCACGCCGTGTCAATCGCACCACCCGGACCACCGGCAAGCAATTGCTCACGGCCGTTGCCGACACCGCCACCGAGACCTCGAATGCCGCGCGTCGCGTGGCACGCAAGGCCAAGGCGACTGCCGAAGCCGTCTGACCGGTTCTCCTGGCGCGCTCGGCGCGCCTTGCTCCCCTGCGCTGCGGGCCGCCAGCGACACCCCCTGCAAGAGGGTGTCGCTGGCGGCCCGCGGTGCTTTGATGACACTGACTCGGGCCAGGAACTGCCGCTCGCGGACAATCACCTGCTTGTTCCCGACGCCGCGCTGACGGTTGCCGGATTGATGATTCGAACTGCTGAAAGGTCGTCCAGTGTCCCTACCCCCCGCATCGCCCCGTACCCATCTGCATACCCGCCAGTTGCGCTTCGACGGTTTCCACCGCGAAGACGGCCTGTGGGACATCGAGGCCACACTCACCGATGCCAAATCCTACATCTGGCATTCGGATGACAAGGGCGACCTGCCTCCTGGCACACCGGTGCATGACATGGTGATCAGGGTCACGCTGGACGATGCGCTGACAGTGCGCGCCATCGCCACTGCGATGCCGGCCACGCCCTATGGCGAATGCATTCAGGCGCAGGACCCGATGCAGAAGATGGTCGGCGAGACCATCGGGCCGGGCTGGCGCCTGAAAATCGACCGCGCAATCGGCGGCATCCAGGGCTGCACCCACCTGCGCGAGTTGCTGTTCAACGTGGCGACCGCCGCTTTTCAGACCATTCCCGGATACCGCTCCCATCTGCGGCGCCAGGCGGGGCTGCCGCGCAGCGCGGACGGCGACCAGCCGCCGTTTCATCTGGGTCAGTGCATGAGCTGGGACTTCGACGGGCCGGTGGTGCAGCGCCACTATCCTGAGTTCGCCGGCTGGAAGCCCATCAGGCGGGTCAAGCCCGGCGTTTAGGCGCCGCAGCACATCGCCGCGCCCCGCGGCGGTTAGCATCGGCTGATGTTCACCGGCATGACCTCGATGCTCGGCCCGCTGCTCGGCGGTCTGGGTCTGTTCCTGCTCGGCATGGGCATGATGACCGACGGGCTCAAGCTGGCGGCCGGACCGGCCTTGCAGCGCATCTTGCTGGCCGCCACCCGTACCCGCTGGCATGCGCTGGGGTCGGGCATCCTGGTCACGGCGCTGGTGCAGGCTTCCGGTGCGGTCACGGTGGCGACGATCGGCTTCATCAATGCCGGCCTGCTCGGCCTGGCGCCCGCGTTGTGGGTGTTGTTCGGTGCCAATGTCGGCTCGACGATGACCGGCTGGCTGGTGGCTGCGGTTGGCCTGAAATTCAAGATCGAGGCGCTGGCATTGCCGTTGGTGGGCTGCGGCATGTTGCTGCGGCTGATCGGTCCGGGGCGCCGCGCGGGTGCGATCGGAACGGCAGTGGCCGGCTTCGGCCTGCTGTTCATGGGCATTGGCCTGTTGCAGCAGTCGTTCACCGGTTTGGCCGGCCAACTCAGTTTGCCGCAGGGCGACGGCGCGCTGATCGTCGGAGCCCAGTTGCTGATCGGCCTGCTGATGACCGTGCTGATGCAGTCGTCCAGCGCCTCGATCGCGATCGCGCTGACCGCCGCGCAAGGCGGCCTGATCGGCGCTCAGGGCGCGGCAGCCGTCGTGATCGGCGCCAATATCGGCACCACGTTCACGGCCTTGCTGGCGGCGATCGGCGCCACGCCCAATGCCCGCCGCGCCGCCGCGGCGCATGTGATCTTCAACCTGATCACCGCCGGCGTCGCGCTGGCTTTGCTGCCGTGGCTGATCGCCGCGCTGGCCCGGGCCCAGCAGGCGATGGGCCTGGCCGACGAGCCCGCGATCCTGGTGGCCCTGTTTCACACCGTGTTCAACCTGCTGGGCGTGATGCTGATGTGGCCACTGGCCGCCAGACTCACGCGCTGGCTGCAGAGACGTTTCCGTGCGCGCGAGGAAGACGAGGCGCAGTTGCAATTCCTTGACGACAACGTGCTGGCCGTGCCTTCGCTGGCGCTCGAAGCGCTCGAACGCGAGATCGGCCGGATCGGTCATATCGCCTCGCGCATGGCCCGTACCGCGCTGGCTGGCGCCGACACCGGCCGGGTGGCCGAAGACTGGCGCATCGCCAGCGCGCTCGACGCTGCCGTCGAGCGCTTCGTCGAACGCATGCACCGCGCCGAGATGGGAAAAACCACCAGCGAGCGGCTGGCCTGGGCCTTGCGGGTATTGCGGTACCACGAGACCGCGTCGGAACAGGCCCTTGCCGCCAGCCACCTGGTCCCCTGGGTGGCCGCGTCCGGTACCGGCCTGGCGCAAGCGCAGGGCCTCTTTGCCGAGCATGCGGACGCGTTGTTCGAGGTGTGCGACCCGCAGCAGGGAGATTCCAGCCCTGGCATGGTCGCAGCGGCGCTCGATGTGATGGAGCAGGCCTATCAGGCACTCAAGGCTGCGTTGCTGGCTGTCGGCGCCGACGGGCAGATACCGATGGAGGCCATGGAGCAGTCGCTGCGCCGCTACAGCGCCTTGCGCCGCGCCGCGCAGCAGCAGGCAAAGGCGAGTCGTCGCGTGGACACGCCGGCATCGGAGCCGGCCGTCGACGCCGCAGACTGAGCGGCACCAGCGGCTACCAGATGCAGGCCGCATCAGTCGTCCCGCAATACCCAGCTCCAGCTCCATGATCGGTGTCAGAGTTGTGTTCGGTGCGTCCAGGGGGGTATTGCAATGATTCGGACCAATCGCGGTTATTCTCTCGCACGGTATCGGGTCAGCTTCAGACCCACGTTGATACTGCAATGGGGGTCTGGTGAATAGACCACGGAATCAAGGAGTGAAATGAGATTCATCCACACGGCTGACATCCATCTTGACAGCCCACTTACAGGTCTGTCAGCGTATCAGGACGCTCCAACCGAGTTGCTGCGCACGGCCACGCGCGACGCCTTCGAAAACCTGGTGAGCGAGGCCATTTCCGAGAGCGTCGATTTTCTGATTATTGCGGGTGACCTTTATGACGGCACCTGGAAGGACTTCAATACGGGCATCTTTTTCGCGCGGCAGATGGGCCGCCTGAAACTGGCCGGTATCCCTGTCTATCTTTTGCTCGGCAACCACGATGCTGACAACGAGATGACCAAGAAGCTGGTGTTGCCAGAAAACGTTCACAAATTCTCTTCTGGCAAGGCGCAGACCTTTCGAATCCCTGAACTTCGCGTTGCGCTGCATGGCCGAAGTTTCAAGGATCCAGCGACTACTGAAAATCTTGCGCTTAGCTATCCTGCGCCGGTGGAAGGTTGGCTGAATATTGGCGTGCTGCATACAGCCCTGGAGGGACATACCGTGCACGCGAACTACGCGCCGTGTTCGATTACTCAACTTGAGGCCAAGGGATATCAGTACTGGGCACTGGGTCACGTGCATGAACATCGAATCTGGCAAGGGTCGTCGACGATCGCATTCCCGGGCAATCTTCAGGGCCGGCATATCAAGGAGACAGGGCCTCGGAGCGCCTTGATGGTCACGGCAGCAGGCACGGACATCGAGGCCGTGGATCGGGTCTATGTTGACGTGCTTCGGTGGCAGGCCTTGTTGGTCGACGTTTCTGCTTCGTCGACCCTCGATGATGTAGTGCGGGCTGTAGGCCGTGCATTGGCAGAGCTCGTAGATAGCACTGACGGCGACCGTCCAATAGCGGCTCGTATCACGTTGACAGGCGCATCGGCAGCACACGGCCAGTTGTTTGGCTTGGAGCCTCAACTACGCGCTGAAGTGCTGGCGCAGGCTGCGGCCCTTGGTACGGAGCGCATCTGGATAGAGAAAGTCAGAGTGGAGACTACGCCGCACGATGCGGCTGAAGTTGTCGCCGCGCGGGCCGACGCCGTTGCCGATTTGCAGCAACTCCTGTCAAAGGCCGACAGCGACGCCAGCTTTCTCGACAGTCTCCAGGACGACCTGATGCAGATGATCGGCAAGCTGCCACATGAAGTGATTCTTGCGATTCCACAGTTGGAAGAGATTCGTGCAGGAAGGCTCAAGACTTTGGTGCAGTCCACGGCGCCTTCGCTCCTCGCACACATAGCCAAGGCGGGTTAGACCGTGAGATTTGACCGCCTTGACCTTATCCGCTATGGCAACTTCACTGACCGCTCCATAGATCTCCCGCGTGCCGAAAGAGATTTTCATGTCATCGTTGGTCCCAACGAAGCCGGCAAGTCAACTGTACGTGCTGCGATTGTGGATCTGCTGTACGGTATCCCAAAAAACACGCCCCATGCCTTTCTGCATGTGATGTCCGAGATGCGGCTCGGGGCAGCGATAGCGCAGGGCTCTGACAAGCTCGAACTGCATCGTGTGAAAGGGAACAAGCAGACGCTGAGAGACTTGGCTGACAAACCCTTGGCTGATGGCGCCATGACGCATTACCTTGGTACGACCGACAGAGACTTCTTTACCCAGATGTTTGGGCTGGACCATGAACGCTTGGTGAAGGGCGGCCTGAGCATCCTGTCAGCGTCGAACGATCTGGGGCAAATTCTCTTCCAGTCCGCGGCAGGTATTGCGGGGCTAGGTGTTGTCCGTGACAACTTGGAGACGCAGGCGGACAGTCTCTGGTCGAAGCGAAGATCAGGTGAGCGCCAATATTACATCGCGTTGGATGAACTTGACCGCGCTGCGACCGCTTTGAAGCAAGCGACGGTCAGGACAAAGGACTGGTCCGACATTCATTCAAAGGTCACCGAGATTGAGGGTGCACACGCGGATGCGCGTCGAAAGCATGCTGAAGTCAAGAAACGGCGCAACTTGCTGGACCGTGTTCGGCGGGTCGGTTCACACTTGAATGCACTCGACGACGCCGCAATGCGCCTTGCCGCCTTGGGCGACGTCGTTGCGCTTCCAGAGGGGGCCGGCAAGACGCTTGCCGATGCCGAGCGGGCGATCGCAATTGCGCAGGTCGATATTGATCACCAGGCCGAACGCGTCGCGCAAGCTGAGACTGCGCTGGAACTTCTGGTCATTGACGCCAAAGTCCGGACGGCTGGTGCAGAAATCAACGCGCTCAACGACCTGCGCCTTCAGTACCGTGCCTACATGAGCGACATTGCCAGGAGACAGTCCGAGATTGATGCGCAATGGGGGCATGCATGCAGTCTGGCTACAGAACTCGGGTGGGAGACCACTTCGGAGGCAGCGGTGCGCTCCCGTCTACCTTCAGCGGCAGTTCGAATTTCGTTGGCTGGTCTTGTGCGCAACCAAGCTGCGCTCCATCAGGCGCTGGAAGCCTCCGGTCGGGCGGTCAAGGCTAAGCAAACAGAAGTCGAGCAGGCCAGGGCCGAACTTGCCCGTTTGCCCGGGTCCGATATTCCGTTGGAGTTGCAAGCGGCGCTGGCCAATGCCCAGAAGCTCGGCGATTACGAAGTCAGTCTTCGCGAGCGCCGCAAGGCGGTTCAATCTCAGGAGTCTGTTGTTGAGGCAGCCTTCGCAGCGCTGGGGAAATGGCGGCAAGATGCCGAAATGCTGCGAACGATGGCGGCACCGTCGGCCGACGTCATCAAGTCGCTTGTGCAGGAGCAGACCAACGACGACGCACAGTCACGGGAACTGTCCAGACGCATCACGACCTTGGAACAGCAGGTCCGCAAGGCTGGATTGGATGTGACACAGTACCAGAGCGCGCACGATGCAGTGACATTGAATGCGGTTACAGAAGCGCGCCATGCGCGGGACTCGACCTGGGAGGCGGTAAAGGCGAACTCCGGGTTGCTGGTTCAGCGCGGGCCCGAATTCGAACTCCAGGTGTCAACGGCAGATGCGCTGGCCGACCGTCGTCACGACACCATCCAGCAGGCCAGCGAACTGCAGGGGAAGATCGCGCTGGCTGAGCGCGCAGAGCTGGATCTTGATCTGGCTCGAAATGAGCTCGCAACTCTGAGAGAGAGTGGGGAAACACGAACACACCGTTGGTCGAAAATCGCGATCGCGTGTGGGTTGCCTGGGATGCACTTTGAAGCTGCTGCACAGTGGCTGGAGGCTCGAACTGCGGCTCTCGCAGCGGTGAAGCTGCTTGACGATGCGCGATTTGCGCTTCGCGCCATAGAGGACGCGACCACTGAGGCGTCTGCAGGCCTGGTTGCCGAGCTGGGCAAGACCGGTGTGCCGATCGTGGCGCAGCCGTTGACGGTGCTGACGCTTGCCGCAGAGCGCTACGTGCAGGCTGCCGCGAGTGTCAGCGGCCAGCGACGCACGCTTGAGAAGCAGGTTTCTGATGGCGAAAGGGACGTGTCCCCTCTCTTGGATACAGCTCGGAAAGACAAGGAGGCGGCGGATCAATGGGCGAACCAGTGGGCGCAGTTGCTGCACGGCGCCGGGCTGGATGGATCGTCAGATGTGCCGTCGATAGAAAGGGTGCTCGATGCTGCGGCGAAGATCGACGCTGCCCTGGCATCAATGAGGAAGACCCAGGTTGACCGAATCGACAAGATGCGGACCGACCTGGAGGAATTTGGTGCAACAGCGAAGGCGCTTGCCTTGCGTGTGGCACCTGAAATTCTGGAGCAGCCGGCTGCAGACATTGCTTTGGGACTTGCCTCCCGACTGGAGTCGGCCAATGAGGCACACAAGGAGGCTGAACGCCAACACGCCGCAATACTGGCGGCGCGGGCAAAACTCGCCGACGCCACGTTGAAGCGCGGGCAAGCGCAGGCAACGGTTGCGCCACTTTTGCAGCGTGCCGGCATCGATGACATAGTTGGGCTGACCAGTGCCATTGCGCAATCAGATCAAAGGCGAGCGTTCCTGGTCAGCAGCGCTGCGGCAGAGAAGGCCATCCGAGAGACCAGCGACGGGCTACCTCTTGAGCAACTGCGGTCCGAGGTTGCCTTGGTGAATGTGTCGAACGTGCAGTCAGAGCTCGGTGACCTGGCCGTGCAGGACGAGGGGTGGGTAGATTGCTTGACTGAACTCTCGGCCAAACGTCAGGCAGCCGCAACCGCGCTTGACGCCATTGGAGGGGCGGCTGACGCCGCGCAGGCAGAGGCGCAGAGGCAACAGGCCCTGGCCAAGATGTCTGACATCGTGGAGCGATATGTCAAAGTCTTCACAGCGGCGAAGTTGCTCCGGTGGTCAATTGAGCAATACCGCGAAGCCAAGCAGGGCCCGATGCTGTCGGCTGCGAGCACCATCTTTTCCAGCTTGACCCTCGGCTCGTTCGACCGGCTCACTGTTGATTTCGACAGCGAGCCTCCGAAGTTGCTTGGGCGACGTCCTAACGGGGCGATGGTCGAGATACAGGGCATGAGCGAAGGTACACGGGACCAGCTTTATCTGGCTCTTCGCCTTTCTGCCCTGGACATGCACCTCGGACAGGCTCAGGTGTTGCCCTTTATTGCCGACGACTTGTTCATCAACTATGACGATGTACGTTCAAAGGGCGGGCTGCAGGCGCTTGGGGAGCTGTCGAGGAAAACGCAGGTGCTGTTCCTGACGCACCATGACCACTTGTTGCCTTTGGTGCATGAAGTGTTTGGGGCAACAGTCAATGTCGTACGGCTGTAACACGGTATTCCAGTTTGAGGCTATCGGTAGTCGAGTCTGGCCGATGACTGATTGCCCGGTCACGATCCCTTGCGGTATTTACACAGTTCGGGGCGCGGCACGACCCCTCAATAGGACGGACAACACAACCCGGCGATGCTCAATCACCTGATCACCAATCGCCTGATCACGCTGCACGGCCTGCTGGTCTTTGCCGGCCTGGCGATCTACGTGATCGGTTCGCGCACCCGGCATCAGCGCCGCCATCCTTCGGCAGCGATTGCCTGGGTGGTGTCGCTGGCCCTGATGCCTTACATCGCGTTGCCGCTGTACCTGCTGTTTGGCAACCGCAAGGTGTCGCGCCGTGGTGTGCAGGCGGTGCCGCCCGACGCGGAACAGGCGGGCACCCAAACCGTGCGGGTTCCGGACACCACGTTCCGCCAGCTTGCCAGCGCCATGGGCCTGCCGGCGCTCAGCTCTTGTCGCGCGCTGCACATCCACCAGGACGGGCAGCAGGCCCTGGACGCGCTGCGCGCCGTCATGCGTGAGGCGCGCCATACGCTCGATGTGTGCACCTTTCTGGTCGGGAACGACGTGCTGGGCCGCGAGTTGACCGATACATTGGCGCGCCGGGCACAGGACGGCGTGCGCGTGCGCCTAATGGTCGACGGCGTCGGCGTCTACCTGGGCGGGCGTATCGACAAGCGGCGCTTGAGGGCGGCAGGCGTGCAGGTGACGCTGTTCGTGTCGCCGCTGCGCTCGGTCCTGCCGGGGCGGACCAATCTTCGCAACCACCGCAAGATGGTGATTGCCGATGGCAGCCGGAGCTGGACCGGTGGACGCAACCTGGCGGCAGAGTATTTTGTCGGCGATCTGTCGCAACGCCATCGACGCACGCCGTGGGTGGACCTGAGCGTCGACTTCACCGGTGCGCTTGCCCACCAGACCCAGCAGCGGTTCGACCTGGACTGGGCCTTTGCCACCGGCGCTGCCGTCATCGACACGCCGGCGACAGAGAGCCTGGTATCCGGGCCCGACTGCGGCGCGACGCAACTGGTCGCCAGCGGCCCGGACCAGTCCGACGACACGCTGTATGCGCTGCTGGTGTCGAGCTGCTTTTGCGCGACGTCCCGGATCCTGGCCATCACGCCGTATTTCGTGCCGGATTCGGTGCTGCTGATGGCGCTGACGCTCGCAGCGCGGCGCGGCGTAGCGGTCGACCTGGTGTTGCCGCGGCACTCCAATCACACACTGGCTGATCTGGCCCGGCACGCTGCGCTGCGCGACATCACGGCTGCCGGTGGCCGTGTCTGGCTGGTGCCGAACATGGTGCATGCCAAGGCGGTGATCGTCGACGCGGACCTGGCACTAGTCGGTTCGGCCAATCTCGACGAACGCAGTCTGTTCCTGAACTATGAACTGATGGTGGCGTTCCACGGTCCGTCGGAGGTCACGCAGTTCGCCGGCTGGATCGAGCGGCACCGCGCCAACGCAGAGCTGTATCGGGGCGCGCGCCCCGGTGTGTTGCGCGAAATGTTGGAGGGCTTGGTGCGCTGGCTGGCATTCCAGTTGTGACGGGTCACAGGTGCACGGGCCGGGCTGCAGTGAACCTTGGGGTGGGCCGACGCAACACACTGTGTTCTGTGGGTGTCGGCCAATCCGGTGCGGCAATTGATGGAGAATGGTCGCTCAGCGTGGCGGTGGCGGTGGCGGTGGCGGTTCGGACCGGACCGCTTGCGCTGAAACTGACTTGCCCAAGTGGACTCGTCGTGTCACGCCGCAAGCCAATGACATTGGCTTCACCTATGAGGCTACATGGAACCGTTACGCCATCATTCCTGAGGGCTTCATGTGCTGCCTGTGAACGGCTGTCTGAGGCGACCCGCAGCTTTGGTTCGCTCAGATCCGTTGCAGATCGATCATCGCTATTTTGTTTACTACTTTTTTCGCCACGATGGCGAGCGCAGATCGATGCAAACACGCTGACTGGTGTATCGGTGGACCGAATGTGGACGGCTGTCAGAAAGATATGGCCTCCGTGCAGGACGTCATTTGAGAGCAGTAGGTGCGGCCGTCACAGTTGAACGCATTAGCCGGTGACGCAGTCCGGGGTGCGGCCGAGTTTCGGTTCTGCTGGTCATTCCGTACGGCCGAGCCGGATTGGGCGCCTGGGCTGTGTGGCCGTTCGCGGCTTCGCCAGTTGGGCACGGGTGGTTCTGATGGGTAATTGTGACGTTGATCATGCACTTGTTGATCTGGGCTTGCGCCTCGATTGACGGGAAAAAAAGCGATATGGCCAATACCATTGCCAGAGTGATCGATTTGCGCATCGAAGATAAACCCAACTGGCCAAGCTGGAGATCGGGACGCTTCTGTTGGTTGCCCAGGAGGGCATTTGTTCGTCTGAAAGGGAGCCGGTCCCCCATTCAACAACCGCAGAAGTGACGTCACGAGTGAGGATTTCTGGAGTCGACATGGACTGCGCTTTTATCACCGGCGCTGCCCGGCACGCAACCAGTGTCGCGAAGGGTCAGCCTTTGGTTGTGTGTCCGCGCTGAGCAAACTGCTAAATGTCATCGCACTTGGCTCGGTCGCTCGGCCATCCGGGTTTGCCAGCCAGGTCCTGTTGCCTTCCACCGCGCAATGACATCCGCCGGTAGCCTCAGGGTCAACTGCTTACGCGGATTCACCGCTATAGGGCGCCCGCCCTTGTTGATCTTGGCGCGAGCCAACATCTCGTCCGTCACCTCAGGCAGCTCGCCGTACTCTTCCTTCGCGAGCACATGCGTCCTGACTCGTGTCATATCACACCTTGAGGAGCGGTGCGATTCTGGTTTGTTCACGTTCATTCGCTTTCCTCATACTGAAGACGTGACGGTCCGCGCCGCGCGGTGTGTCGCCGATCACAACTACTCGCCCTTCGAGTTCGCCAAAGCAGATGATTCGGACTTCTCCGCAGTCTCTGCGTAAGTCTTCGATCTACACCGTGGTGCCACCAAATACGATCTCAGCATCTTCGCAGTCTGACCTTGCCCTCAGAAAACGTATCCCTTGCTGAGTGTTTCAATGCAAGCAAGGAGAGCGGGAATGACGAAGACGAAGACGAGGTCAAGGAGATTATGGGCAAGGAAGACGTGTCGAAGTACTTCCACCGCATCATGGCTGGTGACAACGCTACGATTGTTTTTGGATCCAACAACATGACCAGCGTTCGAAACATTGTTAAAAATGGTGATTGGGAGTCATTGGCATTCGCCTTTCGGAGCAACGGCGTAAGCAATGATGACATCGTAGCCTTGAAAGAAGCCGTAGAAAGGGATGAAGGGGCCCCAGAATTGCAGACGCAGCAGCTTGGTCCTTCGGTCAGGAACTGGATGAAGCGGATGTGCGAGAAGGCAGTTGATGCGTCTTGGCAGATTGAAGTAGGCGTCGCTAGGGGGTGCTAACGGAGGCCCTGAAGGCTTACTACTTCTCGTAGGCATTGTCTCGAGAGAGTAGTTACAGCCAAGGTTGCCGGAAGTCTGTGGGCTGGGATTCCGCGGCCAACGTGTTGTCTGGAGCGCCCGAAACTGCTCCAATATTGGGCTAGTGCGTATTACCCTGGACATCCGTTTCTTCGGAAATCCGCGTACCGCCTCACATTTGCCGGTCCGCGACCGTGTTGATCGTATCTCTATATTCTGGTGGATATGCCTTGGCAGTGGTTGAAAAAAAGATCTCACGACGCTTCAGCCGATCGGTCCGGCAGGTGTTCCGATCGCCGCATTTTTGAGCAGCTTGACGTGCCTGCTACTTTGGCGTGCAGACTTGGGTGCGCGCGGCATGCCTTACAAAGTGTTGGTGCCAGAGCAAAAATTGCTGTGCAATTTCTTGGTCTGGCACGCAAAGTTTCAGTAAGGCATCACCACCAACCGCGTCTGCGTGAACTCCAGCATGCCGTGTTTGCCATCGTCACCACCGAGGCCGGAGCGTTTCCAGCCGGCGTGGTAACCCTGGTACGGGTCGGCGGGGGTGCTGTTGATATACAGCTCGCCGGCCTCGATCTCGTTGCTGGCCTGCATGACTTCGCGGTAGTCGTTGCTGTAGAGCACCGATGCCAGGCCGAACTGGTGGTCGCTGGCCATGGCCAGGGCGTCGTCGAACGTGTCGTAGGGCAATACGCACAGCACCGGACCGAAGGTCTCCTGTTGCACGACTTCGGCGTCCTGGCGTACACCGCTGAGCAGTGTGGGCGGGTAAAAGAATCCCGTGCCCTCGGGCATGACGCCGCCGCATACGAGTTGTGCGCCATCGGCGACAGCGCGCTGCACCATGTCGTGGATCGCCTGGCGTGCCGGGGCACTCACCAGCGGGCCCATGCGGGACGCCTCAGTGGCGCGGTCGCCGACAACACGCGCCTGCATCGCGGCACGCAGACGTTCCAGCACCTCGTCGTGCAGGGCCCGCTGCACGTACACGCGTTCGACCGCAGTGCACAGTTGGCCACAATGACTCGTCTTGGATCCCACGATGGCGGGGATCGCCTTGTCCAGGTCGGCGCTGGGGGCGATGATCGCCGGCGTCTTGCCGCCCATCTCCAGCGACACGCGCGCGATGTTCACCTTCGAGAACTCCAGCATGCGACGCCCGGCGTCAACACTGCCGGTCAGCGTGATCATCGCTACCTTGGAGTGCGTGCACATCTGTTCGGCCGCGTCATGGTCCATTGCCATGATGTTGACGACACCTTCCGGCAGCCCGGCGTCGAGCACTGCCTGTGCGATTTCGAATGCGCTGCACGGTGTGTTGTTGCTCGGGCGCACGACGACGGTGTTACCGGTGATCAGTGCCGGTGCGATCTTGCGCAGCAGCGTGTAGACCGGAAAGTTGAACGGAATCAGGCAGGCGACGACGCCAAGCGGTTCACGGTGCAGCACCAGGTTCTCCGACGGGCTGTCGCTGGGGATCACCTCGCCCTCGATGCGGCGCGCCCATTCGGCGTGGTAACGGGTGATGTCAGCGGCATACACCGCCTCGTTGCGCGCGTCGTCCAGACTTTTGCCGGACTCCAGCGCCAGTGCGGTGCCGATCGCGTCCTTGCGCGCAACCAGGGCGTCAGCGAGGCGGCGCAGGAAGGCGGCGCGCACGATCGCCGGCATCTTGCGCCATGCGCGCTGGGCCTTGGCGGCGGCGTCACAGGCCTGCACGACCTGTGCCGTGCTGGCCAGATGGACCTGCCCGGCCTGCGTCTGCGTCGCCGGGTTGGTGATGGTGATGGTGGCGCCGGAATCGGACGCCACCCACTGGTTGGCGATGAGGTTCTTATAGGATTTCATTTGGGTTTCTCCGGTTGCGTTTGCGGGTGTCGGGTCAGTCCGGTGTGGAGAACGGCCGACATCCGGCAGCCGACAAAGTGTGGGCGCCAGAGAAAAAATCGCTGTGCAATTTCCTGCGCTGGCACGCGAGGTGTCGCAAGTAGATGTGGCTTTGCCACTTTGCTTGCCCCCTGGGGGCGGGAATGACGCAGTCTTTTCCTGGGGGCTCAGTAGTATCCCAGCGGGTGCTGCGCCATCTCGAGATGCAGCGCCTTGCCGGTATACGGATGGGCCAGCGCAACCTCTTCGTTGAGTTCCACACCAAGGCCTGGGTCCTTGCTGGGGATCACGTAACCGTCTTCCCACTGGATCTTCTTCTTCAGCAGTTTTTCGTGGAAACCTCCGAGCTGCTGGATGCTCTCGAGGATCAGAAAGTTCGGAATGCAGGCGGCCAGCTGGATGTTGGCGGCGGCCTCGATCGGCCCGCAATACAGGTGCGGGGCAATCTGCGCGTAGTGGGCTTCGGCCATGCCGGCGATTTTCTTGCATTCCAGGATGCCACCGACCCGGCCCAGCGCCGGCTGCAGGATGCTGGCTGCGCCAGTTTCGAGCACACGCGCGAACTCGTATTTGGTGCACAGACGCTCGCCGGTGGCCACCGGAATGCTGGTGTGGCGCGCCACTTCGGCCATCATCTCGGGGCGTTCGGGCGGTGTCGGCTCCTCGAACCACAGGGGGTCGTATTTCTCGATCCGGCGCGCCAGGCGCTTGGCACCCGAGACCGTGTACTGGCCATGGGTGCCGAACAGGATGTCGGCCTTGTCGCCCACGGCCTCACGGATGAGCTTGCAGAAACGCTCCGACATGTCCATGCGCTCGAGCGTGGGTTGGCGCGGATCGAACACCGAATAACCACCCACCGGGTCAAGCTTGACGGCTGTGAAACCCTGCTGCACATAGACGGCCGCGCGTTCGGCCGACTTGACCGGGTCGTCGTAGAAGGAGTCGTCTTCGTTCTCATCCGGGTACAGGTAGGTGTACGAGCGCAGGCGCGGGTTCACCAGGCCGCCCAGCAGGTTGTAGACCGGCTGCTCCAGCGCCTTGCCGGTGATGTCCCAGCAGGCCATTTCCAGCGCGCTGAGCACGCCCATCAGCGAAACATCCGGGCGCAGCGTGAAACCGGCGCCGTAGGCCTTGCGCCACAGGGTCTCGACCTGCATCGGGTCCTGGCCGGCGAAAACGCGCTCGAACAGGTCTTCGGCCATGGCCGTGATCACCTGCGGACTGAAGGTGGCGGCATAGGCTTCGCCGACACCTTCGATGCCGCAGGCGGTGCGGATCTTGACGAAGACAAAGTACCTGCCTCCAAACGATGGCGGCGGGTTGCCGACGATGAAGGTCTTGATCGATTCGAGTTGCATGGGGTGTCTCCTAGTGACGTTATCGTTGCGCAGCCAGGATGGCCTGTGCGCCCTTGTGCGCCACCATGGTGGTGGGCGCGTGGGTGTTGCCGGATGTGACGTTCGGGAATACGGACGCATCGATCACGTATAAGTGGTCGAGTCCGTGCACCTTCAAGTCGGCGTCGACGACGGAGGTTGACGCATCCGGGCCCATAACGCAGCTGCCCACAGGGTGGTAACAAGTGCTGGCCCGGTTGCGGAAGTCTTCGACAATGGCAGCGTCGCTCATGCCCGCGAGGCTGGGCGCAATGGGTGCGTGGATCAGTCCACGCATGGCCGGCGTTTCGCTCAGGCGTCGTATCAGCTGCGCGCCGCGCAGCGCCTGCGCCACATCGTCCGGGTGCGACAGGTAGTGGGGCAAAATGCGCGGCGCTTGTGCCGCGTCCGGGCCGGCCAGTTCGATCCGCCCGCGGCTCAGTGGGCGGCAGGGCTGGAAACACAGGATGAAGCCGGCGAGCCGGTCTGGCACGATCTGGGTGCCGGTCTTCGATGCGGCCAGCGTATAGGTGATCGGGTTGCAGTACAGCTGCATGTCGGCCTGTGCGGCGTCGGCATGCGAGCGCACGAAGCCGCCACACTGGTTGACGCTGATACTCAGCGGCCCGCCCAGCGTCGTCACGTATTGCAGTCCGACGCGCAGCCGACCCCACCAGTTGCCGAGCAGATTGTTCAGCGTCGGCTCGGTGGCCTGGAAAGAGTAGCTCATCGCCAGGTGGTCCTGCAGATTGGCGCCCACCTGTTCCAGCACCTGGACGGGCTTGACTCCATGCGCCTGCAGCAGCGCGCCAGGACCCACCCCCGAGAGCTGCAGCAGTTGCGGACTCTGGATCGCGCCGGCGCTGAGCACGACGGCCGCACGTGCGCGTGCCACGTGCTGTATGCCGCCCTGGCGGTAACACACGCCGACCGCCGTGCGCCCTTCGAAAACGATGCGCTCGGCCAGCGCCCCGGTGTGCAGTGTGACGTTTCCACGTTTGAGCGCGGGGCGTAAAAAGGCGTCGGCGGCCGACCAGCGCATGCCGCGCCGGGTGTTGATGCGGTAACGCCCCACGCCTTCGGGCTGGGGTCCGTTGAAGTCATCGGTGAACGGCAGCCCGCCTTGCTCGGCGGCCTTGAAGAAATGGCGCTCCATCGGGTGCAGGCGCCGACGCACATCGCTGACATACAACGCACCCTGTGCAGCCGCCGTACCGTCGGCGTCGATTGGTCGCTCGAAACTGTCGAATACCGGTCGCACGTCGTCCCAGCCCCAGCCGCTGTTGCCGGCCCGCGCCCAGTCGTCGTAGTCGCCCGGCAGGCCGCGGCAATAGGCCATCGCGTTGATCGAACTCGATCCGCCGACTACCTTGCCACGCGGAAAGTAGATCTGCCGCTGGTTCAGCCCGGCGTCGGGTTGGGCCTCGAATTTCCAGTTGACGCGTTCGTCGTAGAAGGTCTTGCCGTAGCCGATCGGCATGTTGATCCACAGCCGGCGGTCATGGCCGCCGGCCTCGAGCACCAGCACCGTGGCACGGCCGTCCGCGCTGAGTTTGTCGGCGAGTACGCAACCAGCCGAGCCGGCACCGATCACGATGTAGTCGAATTCCTGACCCGTCACAAGACTCTCCGTTGCTCGATCGGCATCCGGGGCAGGGGCGCCGGTGGACACGTCGATAGACAAAGTGTAGGGCTGGCAAGCCGCCTGCAGGCGCTCTTGGCAGGGGGCAATTCAAGTAATTGAACCTGGCTGCGTGTGGCGCTGGCAGTCTTCAGGTCGCGTCGGGCGCCTTCGGCACAGGGAACAGTTCTTCGGCCGGGGGTACGACCGAATCGGCCGCCTCCGGCGCCAGCGTCTCGCTGTCGGGGAAACGCGGGTCCATCGGCAACACCGCCTGGGTGCTGGCGCCCGCCATGACGAAGTCGGCCTTCTCGTCGGGCTCGCCCCGGTTCATCGGGAACTTGCGCTTGTAGTGCCATGTGAACACCGCCAGCGCCGACAACACGCAGGAAAAATACAGCATCAGCGCCTCCGGACCAAACAGGTCCATCATGCCGCCGGCCAGCGTCGGGCCGATAGTGGCACCCAATCCGTTGAGCAGTAGCAGGCCGCCAGTGACCTGCAGCACCCTGGTCCGGTCAACCAGGTCGTTCACGTGCGCCACGCTGATGCCGTAAACGGTAAATGCCAGCCCACCGAATACGACGCCCAGTGCGATCAGCGAGTTTTCATAGTCGCGGGCCAGCACGAAGCCGATGGCAGTTACCGCTGCGCAGGCAATGGCGACCCAGAACAGCACCAGTCGGCGGTCGTGCCGGTCCGAGAAATGGCCTACCGGCCATTGGAACGCTGCGCCACCCAGGATCGTCGCCGCCATGAAAGTGGCGATGCCGGTGTCGCTGAACCCTACCCCGGCGCCGAACACATGGCCCAGGCCCAGCAGCGGCCCGCTGAGCATGCCCGAGACCAGTGCGCCGATGACCCCGATCGGCGAGATCGCAAACAGCTCGATCAGGCTGAACTTGGGCGCTTCGGTGATGACCGGTTGTTCCACTGGCGTCAGCGTGATCGGCAGCAGCGCGAACGAGAACAGCACCGACACCAGCACGAACGGCACGAAGCCGTTGCGGTCACCGACCAGTATCAGCCACTGGCCGATTGCCAGCGCCACCATGTTGACGACCAGGTAGATTGCGAACACCTTGCCGCGCTTGTCATGCGGCGCCACCACGTTGAGCCAGCTCTCAACCACCAGGTACAGCCCAACCAGGCACAGGCCGGTGACAAACCGCAGGCCCCCCCAGAACCAGGGGTTGATCCACAGTGCGTGCAGTAGCGGCAGGGTCGAGGCCACCGACGCCATCGCAGCGAAGGCCCGGATGAAGCCGACCTTGCGGATGATGTGCGGGCAGGCATAGGTGCCGTAGATTGCGCCGGCGAAGTAGGCCGACATCACCAGGCCGGTGACCAGGCTGGAGAAATTCGCTTGCGCCGCCTGTGCCCCGATGGCCGCGAACATCAGGCCGGTGCCGACGATGAGCATTCCCACGCCGCTGAGCAGTGCCACCAACGGCATCAAAAGTGTTCCCAAGGTCCGACCCCGATCAATATGGAAGATTTGTAATACAGGCTCGGCCGCGCCTTACCCCGATGGGGCCACAAGGTATCACAAGCGCACGACTGCCCTATGGCGGGGTTGCGACCCAATTGGTTCCGCCAAGACGCGCCATCGTACTCGCGCCTGGCTCGGGCAGGGCGCTTTTGTATGCGGCTGTCGGACCGGGCGCGTTGCGTCGGTGTAATACTGCGTTCCCATGATGAAACTGATATTGGCCCTTGCAATCGCCGCGGCCATTTATGGCGGCCTGCGCCAGTCCGAAGGTCGGTTACCGTTCAGCAGCGCGGCGACCTCTGCTGGCGTCGACGCCATAACGCAGGCGTTCGAGCGCCGGCAAAGTGGGGTCCAGATGATGGGCGAGGGCGTCGTCAGCGCCATCCTGCCGGATGACAACGACGGCAGCCGGCATCAGCGATTCGTGTTGCGACTGGTGTCCGGTCAGACCGTGCTGGTGGCCCACAACATTGATCTCGCGCCGCGCATTTCGGCGCTCGGAAAGGGTGACACAGTCGGTTTTCATGGCGTGTACGAGTGGAATGCCAAAGGCGGCGTCATCCACTGGACGCACCACGATCCGGCTGGCCGGCATATCGGGGGCTGGCTGCGCCATGACGGGCAGCTGTTCCAGTAGAAAGGCCCACGGAACTGCGCATCGGTCGCCATCCGCATCGGCGGTACACCGGTACAGTTGTTGCACGAACCGCCGCGTGGCATGGCCGTGCGGGCAGGGCGCAACTTCTTTAATAGGCGGCACAGATGATCATCGACCATATCGGTTTGTCTGTCAGCGATTGCGAGGCCAGCAAGACTTTTTTTGCGAGGGCCCTGGCGCCACTGGATATTGCGCTGGTGACCGAGGTGCAGGGCTGGGCCTGGTTCGGCAAGGCGGGGTAGCTCCAGTTCTGGTTTGGCGTGGGGGACGCCGCGCACAAACCCACGCATATTGCGTTCGCGGCGGAGAGTCGCGCGCAGGTGCGGGCGTTCCATGAGGCGGCGCTTGCTGCCGGCGCGAAAGACAACGGCGCACCGGGTGTGCGCCCGATCTACCACCCGCACTACTGCGGCGCGTTCGTCATCAGCCCCGATGGCCAAACATCGAGGCGGTCTGTCACGCTGCGCACGCCTGATGCCGGGCATGACGGCTCAACAGGCAGGAGCCCTGGCCCCTTTTACACGATTTTCCGGTTGGAGGGGTCGGCTGGCGCCGGCAAGTCGACTGCATCGCCGTTTGACCTTATGGGGTATTTTTTGATAGGGTTGACCCATGAGCAATGATTCAACCCGACCACTCCCCGACGCGGTTGTTGCCGCAATCCGCGGCGGCAACAAGCTCGCGGCCGTCAAACGACTGCGTGAAAGTACCGGCGTCGGTCTGCTGCAGGCCAAGGCGCTCGTCGACTTGCATGGCGCTGACGCGGTGACACCTGCGGTCGACGCATCCGGGCTGGTATTGCCGCAGTCGGTGCGCGACGCCATGGATGCCGGACGCAAGAGAGAGGCGATACGGCTGTTGCGCGAACAGACCGGCCAGGGCGTGAGGGATGCCAAGGAGGCGATCGAGGTCTACGCGGCCAGCACCGCCACGGGGGACGCGGCCCTGTCGCCGGGAGCGGTCGCGGAGTCCCGCAATGCCTGGTGGCTGGTGGTGGCACTCGTCGCCGCGCTCGTCTATTTCCTGTCCGGCAATGTCTTTGGGTGACAGTAATGCGCCAGAATGGCGAATGGAGGGTGATCGCGCGCGCCGCACGCCGATTGGACTGCTTGCTGGAGCGATCACAAGATCCGCCGGCCTCTGTCCATGAACGCAAACACAGCTGGCATGCATATTCGTCCGTATCACGCATCCGACATACAGGCGGTGACAAGTTTGTGGCGTGCCTGCGACCTGACGCGGCCCTGGAATGACCCGCTCGAGGATATTGCCCGCAAGTTGACCGTACAGCCTGAGCTCCTCTTTATTGGAGAAGTGGGTGCCCACATAGTCGCCAGTGTCATGGCTGGCTTCGACGGCCATCGGGGCTGGGTGAACTACCTGGCAGTGCTTCCCGCGTATCGCCGCCAGGGACACGGAGAAGCCTTGATGCGCCATGTCGAGCAGGCGCTGCTGGCGATGGGTTGCTCCAAGCTCAACCTGCAGGTGCGCAGTGCCAATGGGCATGTGCTCGATTTCTACCGCGCCATCGGGTATGTGCAGGACGACGTCGTCAGCATGGGCCGGCGTCTCATCACCGATGGGCCTGGCTGAAGGTCGACGGTGCTGCGGATCCACCCTTTCTATTGCCCTCGGGAGCCGCCGACGTTATGACAAGGTTCGATGACGACTCGCGCACCGCCATGACCTTTGCGCGGTTCACCCATGCGCCGTGACCCGGGCCGTGCCAGTGATTGACCGCACGACAGATAACACTGCAGATCGTGCGACGCTGCATGCGCGAATGGGGCTGCAACAGGTCGCCAATGCCAGCGGTACCTCCACCCCGTTGGGCGTATCACGCTCGTCACCAGCAGTTGCGGGTGCCGTGGCGCAGGCGCTGCGCGATGGTCGCCCGACCATCCGGGTGATGGAGCATGCGCTGGCGCAAGGGCGCCTGGTGCTGGAACTGGTGCCGCTACGCGACGATGAACTGCGCACCATCGTTGCGCGCGTGCGCGACGCCTGCATGCTGACCGCCGAAAGCTGAGGGCCATCGCACGGAAATGGCAAGTGCTACTGCGGCGGGTCAGTCCGGTTGCAGCCGGAACAGTTCCTGCTCCTGGGCAATGCCGCGCAGTGCGTGCAGGCCGACGCTGGTCAACGGCAAATCCACATGCCGTGCGAAGTCCGCCGACATCAGCAGCGGGATCTGCAGTTTCTTGGTCATTGATTGAATGCGCGCCGTCATGTTCACAGCAGGCCCGACGACGTTGAACGCCAGCCGGTTGGGTGCACCCACATTGGCGTGGGTGACGGTGCCCACATGCAGCCCCAGGCCGAATTCCACGATGGGCTGGCGTGCGCGGCGGCGCCGGTTGTTGACGACGGCGATGGAGTCGAACGCGTCAACAGCGGCGTCGAGTGCCGCCTTACAGACAGCCGCTGTGCGCGCCGGGTCCTTGATCTCGAACACGATCAGGATTGCATCGCCGATGAATTGCAGGATCTCGCCGCCGCGCGCGGCCGCCGCGGCCGCGCAATACTCGTAGTAGTCGTTCAACAGGCGCAGCAGTTGATCGGTGGGCAGGGTCTCACTCAGCGCGGTGAACCCGCGCAGGTCGGAATACCAGAATGCAGCCGATATCTGTTCGCCGTCACCACGTCGGACCTGGCCCTGCAGGATGCGTTCGCTGATGCGTTTGCCGACAAAGGTGTCGAGCAGGCCGAGCGCGGTACGACGCATCACCAGCAACTCGACATGCGGTGCCAACAGGTTGGTCAGCGCCAGCAGCCGCGCCACGTCGTCGTCGCTGAAGCCCCGCGGATCGCGGGTTGCTACCGTCAACACGTTGACCATGCGGCTGGAAAAGACCATCGGCAGGGCCAGGTAGTCGTGAATGCCGTCGCTGCGCAGTTCCTGCCAGATCGGGTGTTCGTCCGCTTGCGGCTCAGCGTCGAGGCGCTGGTGCATTGGGGTGCCGGTGACATGCACATGCTGGATCGGGCTGCCGATGTAGGCATCGGTCTGTTGCACGCCGTGCTGCCCCGCCCAGAATTGCGCGCCGTCCTTGCGGGTCCAGCTCAGGCCCACGGCGGACAGCTGCGGGTGCAGGGTGAAGCTGGAAATGCGCAACCGGTCGATGCGGGCGCCGGCCGCATCGAGTTTTTCCATCATCACTTCGGTCAGCGTCATCGGATCGGCGATGAAGCGCCCTTCGGTATAGAGCCAGGTGACGACGGGTTCGAGCGACCAATCCCGTGTCGGCCCGAACAGGCGCTCGCGTGCCAGATCGGCGGCAGCCGCGGTCAACGCGGACGACGGGTAATCACTCATGCGCGTCTGTCCACGAAGATGGTGTCGAATACGTGCAGGTCCATGCGATTACGGTGTGCGGGGTGTAGAGCGATTGCGGCGTCGGCCGAGCCGGTTGTCTGCAGCCATCGCGCTGGCACGCTACAGTATAGGCACGCGACGTAAATCCCCACGCGTGCACAAGGCGTGCGGCCCGTGAGCCACACGCCGATCGCCCTGGAGCATGACCATGCTGGAGCCGACCCTCGAAACGCACACCCGCGTCGACCTTGCCGCGGCCTTTCGCTGGGCCGCGCGCCTGGGCATGCATGAATCGATTGCCAATCATTTCAGCGCGGCGGTGTCCGACGACGGCGCGCGGTTTCTGCTCAATCCGGTGGGCGCCCATTTTTCGCGGATCCGCGCCAGCGACCTGCTGCTGCTCGATGCCGCGCATCCGGACGCCGTGCGAGGCGCCAACGCACCCGACCCAACCGCCTGGCATCTGCATGCGGAACTGCATCGGCGGTTGCCGCAGGCGCGTTGCATCCTGCACACCCATATGCCGCATGCCACCGCCTTGTGCTGCCTGCAGGATTTCACGTTGCTGATGCTGGACCAGAACGCCTGCCGGTTCCATGGCCGCATCGCCTACGACCGCGCCTACAGCGGCATGGCGCTGGAGGCAACCGAAGGCGCGCGGGTGGCCGGCTTGCTGGACGGCAACAAGAGCGTGTTGTTCATGGGCAATCATGGTGTCATCGTGGTTGCTCCGTCGGTCGCGCAGGCTTTCGATGAGCTGTATTACCTCGAGAAAGCAGCGCAATTGCAGGTGCTGGCCTTGTCGACCGGGCGCCCGCTGGCACTGATCCCGGAAGCGGTCGCGGCCCTGGCCGGCGCGCAGTGGAACAACTATCCGACGCGTTTCTCGGAATTGCATTTCCAGGCGCTCAAGGACATCCTGGAGCACGACGAGCCGGACTACGCCCTTTGAGCGACGTCAAGGGCGTCAAGGCCTTCAAGGTCACCCCGACTGCAGCAGGGAAGGCCGATCCGGCCAACTGCGAAACGATTCACTTCCTGTTGCTGCCCGGATTCTCGATGATGGGTTTTGTGTCGGCGATCGAACCGTTGCGCGTGGCGAACCGGTTCCGGTCTGACACCTACCGTTGGCAATTGGTCACCGCCGACGGCGGCCCGGTGGCCGCCAGCAACGGTATGTCGCTCAATGCCGATTGCGCGTTGTGCGAACCGGCACAGGTGCAGCTGCTGATTGTCGTCGCCGGCTTCGAGCCGTTGGCCCGCCATACCCCGGCCTTGGGCGCGTGGTTGCGGTCGGTGCGGCGTTCGGGCGCGCAGGTGGGCGCGGTCGACACCGGTGTCTTTGTGCTGGCCGAAGCCGGCGTTGCGGGCAAGGGGCCTGTCACATTGCACTGGGAGGCGCAGGCGGCTTTTCGCGAGCGGTTTCCGTCCATCGCGGTGACGCAGGAATTATTCGAAATCGGGTCGGACTGCATCACCTGCGCAGGCGGCACCGCCACCATCGACCTGATGCTGGCGCGTATCGGCGCGCAACATGGGGCGGCGCTGGCCGCGCAGGTGTCAGAGCAGTTCGTGCTCGGGCGCATCCGCAGTCCGTCGGACCACCAGCGGCTGGAAATCGCCACGCGTTACCAGGTACACAACGCCAAGGTGGTTCAGGTGATACGGCTGATGCAGGAGCACATCGAAGATCCACTCACGAGCGAAGACCTGGCGCGTGTAATCGGCGTGACCCGGCGCCAGCTCGAGCGCCTCTTCGCGACGCATCTGCATGCGACGCCGAACCACTTTTATAGCGGCCTGCGGCTGGAGGCTGCGCGTGGCCTGCTCACAGGCTCCGATCAGGGCGTCACGGCGATCGGCATCGCCTGCGGATTCGGTTCGACGTCGCACTTCTCGCGCAGCTACCGGGCGCTGTACGGGCGCAGTCCAAAGCAGGAGCGCGGTATGGCCGTCAGCCCGCTAGCGGTGAATGGTGGCGGGCGGAGGTAGCTGCGCTGTAGGTGCGCGGGAAGCGCAATTGATTGGCGGGCCGAGTTGTGAAGGGCGTCGCTGGCTGATTTCGACCAGGAGCGGTCATAGCTGAAATTGACACGACCGTCTCTTGATGGCAGATAGGAGTCATAGCTTCCGCTGGAGTCTGGACTGCAGTTGACCGTGAAGAGACGTTGACGACCGGCGGCTTCCTGGCGCCTCGTTGGGATCTACGGCGCCGCCTGAACTGCCGCGGCAAGCTCAAGATCATTGTGGCCATCCTTGAGGCACTGGTGATATAGCGGATCGTCCGGCACCTGGGCCCGCAAACGGGGGCGCTACCTGATCATCCTGCGAATGCAACTGCGGTCGACGTTTGCTGGCTTGGCGGCTATCGAAATATTGGTGGCCTTGTCACTCTCGATCAGGCGCAGCCACTGGTGTGCTTGAGCGCGGAACTCGCAAGAAGCCTGGGCCATTGCGCTCACTGCAACTAGGTCGGTGAGCGGCCCAATTTGTCACACAGCAAGATTCGTGGCTAGAGAATCTGTGCCAGAAACTCCTGCGTGCGCGCGTGGGTCGGTCGCTTGAAGAACTCCTCCGGCGGTCCGCTTTCGACGATCTCGCCGGCATCCATGAACACCACCCGATCAGCGACCGCGCGCGCAAATCCCATTTCATGGGTCACGCAGACCATCGTCATGCCACCCTCTGCCAGAGAGATCATGGTATCGAGCACCTCCTTCACCATTTCGGGGTCGAGCGAGGAAGTGGGTTCGTCGAACAGCATGAGCTTGGGCTCCATGCACAGCGCCCGGGCGATCGCGGCGCGCTGCTGCTGGCCACCAGACAACTGTGCGGGGTATTTGTCTGCCTGATCGATGACGCGTACACGCTCGAGGTACCGCATCGCCAGCGTCCTGGCGTCGGACGCTGAAATGCGCCGACTTTTCATGGGTGCCAAGATACAGTTTTCCACCACTGTCAGATGCGGGAAGAGGTTGAATTGCTGGAACACCATGCCCACGTCGCGGCGTACCGCATCGACCTTTTTTCCGGAGTCGTTCAGGTTGATGCCGTTGACAACCACCATGCCTTTTTGGAAAGTCTCGAGGCGGTTGATACATCGGATCAAGGTGGATTTCCCGGAGCCTGACGGACCGCACAGGACGATGCGCTCCCCCGAGCGCACCTCCAAGTCGATGTTTTTCAGGGCCTGGAAACTGCCAAACCATTTATCGACGCCCTGCATCGACACCATGAGCTTGCTGACGTCGGCGTTCATGTCTGCAAAAAGTTCCACGTGTTTCGAAAGGATACGACCCGGCCTGGCGCGCTCAATATGGAATCCCTTCCATCTTTGCCGGAAACTCCGGAAGATCCGCCAGCAACCACTTGCGGCTGATGGCGTTCAGCTGCCCGCTTGCCTTGACGGCGTCGACAAAGGCATTCATGTAGTCGAGCATAGCCTTGTCGTCCAGGCGCATCGCGATACCCTGGTATTGAGTCTGCAGAACCATCTTGTACTCATAGTCATTACCGGGCTTGATCTTGCTCATCGACGCAATGTAGGTGCTGTTGCCGCCCAGGGCATCGACCTGCCCGGAAATAAAGGCCTGGATCGAACCCGCATCGTCATCGAAGCGTTGAATGATCGTGCCTTCGGGCGCATTTTTCGTGATGGCGGTGTCCTGAGCACTGGCCTTGGCTGTGGCCACGCGCAGGCCCTTGAGATCGGGATAACCCTTGATGTTCGTTCCCTTGCGCGCAACGATCGTGTTCTGCAGCGTTGCATAGGGCTTGGAGAACTGAACCGCCTTGGCGCGATCAGCATACATGCCCACCACGGCGATCAACACATCGACCTTGCCAGTCTGCAACAGCGCAATGCGGTTCGGGTTCGTGACACGCACGAATTCGACCGGAACGCCCAGGCGGGCACCGAGCAATTGGGCCACCTCGATGTCATAGCCCGCGAGCTGGCTGTTGCTCTCGACGTAACCCCACGGCGGGTTTTCGGCCTGGACGCCAACAAGAATCTTGCCGCGCTTTTTGATGTCGTCGACACCGTCGGCGAAGGCGATGCCTGACAAGCCAAGCAGCGGCAGCGCCAGCGCGGCAACAGCCCCACGCCGCGACAGGCCGGTGGACGTTGCCAGAAGTGATTTGCATTTCATTTCAGTATCTCCTAGTCGATGAATTGAATTTTGAGGCCAACTACAACACCGGGCGACTTTTTGTCCGCCTCTTGTTCGAATCAGTTTCTTGCGGATAACTCCCGTTCCAGTCGTGCACTCCAGAGTGAGAGTGGCCAGCAGATTGCAAAGTAAATCACTGCGACGACGCCATACGCCAACAGTGGCTTGTAGGTTGCGTTGGAGATGATCGTGCCGGCGCGGGCGAGTTCGTGAAAGCCAATAATTGCAGCCAGCGAGGTGCCCTTGATGAGTTGAACTAGAAAGCCGACCGTCGAAGGCAGTGAAATTTTGAATGCCTGCGGCAGCACGACGTGGCGCATCCGGGCGTAATACCCCAAAGACAGCGCCAGTGCAGCTTCCACCTGGCCCTTTGGTACTGCCTGAATTGAGCCACGCCATATTTCGCCAAGAAAGGCACTCGCGTGCAACGTGAAGCACAGCGCTGCGGCCGTCCACGGATCGAGAGGAAAGCCGAACAGCGCCAGCGTGAAGTAGGCAAGGAAGAGTTGCATCAGCAAGGGTGTTCCGCGGAATACGTCGATATACAGCGAGGTGAGCGCACTGAGTGGACGTATTTGCGATGTGCGACACAGCGCAACCGCAAGACCGCCGGCAATGCCGCATACAAATGCCAGCGCCGACAGGGTAAGCGTGGACTGCAGGCCAGTCAGGATGAATAGAACTTCCCTGAAGGTGAATTCGCGGATCATGGTGTTGCAGTGATCAGACCGGGTAACGAAAGCTCACCCGGAAAAGCCATTTCAGGGCCCAGCTCATCGCCATCGTCATGGCAAGGTAGAGCAAGGTCACGACGAGGTAGACCTCGAAGCTGCGGAACGACTTGGCCTCGATTTGCTGCGCCGCCTGGGTCAGTTCGTTGGCCGAGATTGACGACACGATGCTCGAGGTCAGCAACAAAAGTATGAACTGGCTGCCGAGTGCAGGATAAACGGCACGCAGCGCCGGTGTCAGGATGACATAACGAAAAACCTGGATCGGCGTCAGCGAAAGCGCGAGCGCCGCCTCGACTTGGCCCTTGTGGATGGAGTCGATCCCGCCACGCATGATCTCCGAGCAGTAGGCACTGCCATTGATGCCCAGTCCGATGACGGCGGCCGTCGTCGGATCCATGCGAATTCCGATCGATGGCAGCCCGAAATAGATGATGAAAATCTGGATCAGGAACGGCGTATTGCGGATGACGTCGACATAGGCCCTGACGATCCAGCGCAGGGGCGTCGGCCCGATCCGCCGTATCAGAGCCACACCAAGTGCGATGCCCATCGCCAGCATGATCGCAGCAAGAGACATTTGAAGTGTCTGCCAGCAACCCCTAGCCAGCACGTCCATCGACGCAGCGACGATCGCGAAGTCGAACTTATAGATCACGCCGTGCTCCCCACAGGAGCCAGGTCGACCCAGCGACCTTCCTGGCTTGACCTGGCGCAAGCCTCGACAAAAGCCAGGCCGCGCGCACCATCCAGCGCAGTAGGATAGGTGATCGCCAATGGGTTTGGCTCAACGCCGCCGCGGCGCGCCGAAACCACGGCCGCAAAATCAGAGTAGATATTTGCAAACGCCTCCCGGAATCCCTCCGGGTGCGGCATCGGTGTCCGGATCGAATGGCGGGCCAGCGCACTCAATTCACCGACACCACGGTGGTAGGTCTGGATCGGGCGATCCTGCTGCATGAACTGGAGGAGGTTCGGCTGCGCCTGCTCCCACGAAACGCCACCCTTGTCGCCATGGACGGTTATGGAAAAGATATTCGGTGCGCCGGTGGCGGCCTTGGTTGCGTGAATCGTCGCGCGGACATCGCCGGCGATGCGGCCGACGATCACTGCACTATCCGCAAACTGCCGACCTTTCACTGCGGCGCCAGTATCTGCAAAGATGCTCGTGAATGACATGCCGGTCACGTATTCGGCAAGATGGTGCGCATGTGTACCCACGTCAAGCAGCAGGTGCGAGGCACCGCCGCGCTCGGGGTCCAGACGCCAGCGCAGTTGTGGCGTCAGATTCGCGGGTACTCCCTCCACCATGGTGCCCAGATTGCCTTGTGCATACCTGATGTCGACCAGGTGTGGCCGCCCAATCAAGCCTTCGGCAATCATCGAGCGCGCCTGCCTGACCATCGGATAACCAGAGTAGTTGTAGGTCACGCATAGCAGGCGACCTGTCTTCTGGCAACATGCAGCGATGTCCAGCGCATCGCGCAGTGAATTCGCCAATGGCTTGTCACAGATCACGTGAAACCCAGCCTCCAATGCATCTATGCAGACGTGATGGTGCGAGTCATTGGGCGTCATCACCGCGACCACATGCGCGCCGTCGCTGTGCGCGCGTTCACCGGCCAGCATGTCCGCCACGGTTCGATAGGGTCGGGCAATACCCATACGCCGCCCGCCTAAAAGGGCACGCTCGGGATCGGAGGACACGACACCTGCAACCAGCTGGTACTGGTCATCGAAGCGGATCGCGGTCTGGTGGGCGCCTCCGATCAAGGATCCATGACCCCCGCCCACGATTGCCACACGCAGCCGGCTTGGGTGGGAGACTGTCATTGCGATTGATTCCACTGATCAAACCTGCAACGCGGCGTCAACCACCACCGGTGCGCCGGTCCGGTAAGACTTCAAGGCTGCTTCGGCAAGTGCCTGGGCTATCAGACCGTCGTGCTGATTGGCGCGCGGGGCGGTGCCCTCGTCGACCATGCGCGCAAAGGCCATCATCTCGTGTTCGTAAGCCGTCCGGTAGCGCTCGACGAAGGTCGACGCGGGGCTCGCGGACAGGCAGCCATCGCCCGTACCGCGGACCACGGCGGACGATATCACGTTGTCGACAAACAGGGTGGCCTTGGTTCCGAACACTTCGGCGCGCTGGTCGTAGCCATGCGCCGCCAGACGCGCATTGTTGATTTGCGCGAGACTGCCTGAGTGGGTGACCATCGTGATCATGGCCGAGTCGATGTCGCCCGCCGCGCCAATGCGATCCTCGAACAGGCAACCACCGACTGCATAGACGCTCCGTACCTCCTCCCCGAGCAGATAACGAACCATGTCGAAATCGTGGATGGACTGGTCGAGAAATAGTCCACCGGAAGTCTTGATGTACTGGTCGGACGGAGGCGCCCAGCTTCGCGACGACACCACCAGTTCGAATACTCGACCGACATCGCCACGCGCAATCTGTTCACGCGCAACTGAGAAGTGCGGATCGTAGCGTCTGTGAAAGCCAATCATGCAGCGCGCAGCTTTTGCGCTGAGATGGTCCACGCATCGCTGGGCCTCGGCGTAGTCGAGGCTGATCGGCTTCTCGCAGAACACCGCTTTCCCCGTATCGGCCGCCTTGCGCATCAGATCCGCGTGGCTGCCGGTCGAAGATGCGATCACGACTGCGTCAACCTGCGAATCAGCAAATACAGTCTGCTCTTGTGTCACCGATGCGCCCACCATTCTGGCGAGTTTTTCAGCGCCTTGCTGGTCGGGGTCGATGATGTAGGCCAGCTCCACCCGCGGGTTGGCGGCCAGGTTTTGGGCGTGGACCCGCCCTATCCTTCCCGCGCCGAAGAGTGCCAGCCTGATCATGAGGGGCCGCTAATGCGTTGGGCCGATGGGCAAGTCTGCCATCAACCGAAATGGCTCTTGAACGCGCCCATGCTTTGGCGGAATCCATCCTCGAAGTTGTCATTCCCTGGGTGGTAGACACTTTCGAAGGAGACAACCCCTTCATAGTTGTCCGCGCGCAAGGCCTGCGCCAGGGGTGCCCACTGGTCAGCCAGCTGACCCTTGCCGAACTCACGAACTTCGAGGGTTGCCTTCGGTGTATCGACGAACACATCCTTGAGCTGGATATGCGCAAGGTACTTGCCCTTCACCAGGTCGTACCCGTCTGGATACATGCGCTCGTGTGCGTAGCAGTTATTGGCCGGATCCCAAAGGATCTTGAAGTGGTCGCTGTTGATTTCGTCGACGAGTTTCCGGGCCGTCCACGAAGAGTTGCACATGGTCCCATTGCCGGTCTCGACGACCACGACCATCTGTTCCGCTTCCGCGATCCGGATGGCTGGTTCAATCAGCGGCCGAAGGGCGGCCCAGGCGCCATTCGCAACGTTCCACTTTTCCGCGCCGTTACGTCCAAAAAGGATCATCTCCTTGCGACCGCTGAAGATACGGACATAAGGGGAACCGAGTTCCTTGGCAACAGCGATGCACCGGCGCAACGAGTCGAGCTGTTGCAGGTAGACGGTATCGGTGGTCTTGGTGGTCATAGTCAATGTGCCACCCGTAAAGATATGACGCGAAATGCATGGCACCTTCATGCCGTAGTCCTGCAGCAGCGACTTGATCTTTGCCAGCTCGATCCGGTCGTGATCGCCGATCTCCTTGTCCCAAACGAATTGAAGTTCGGCATAGTCAAGATCGAACTCTCGCGCGACCTTCAATGCGTGCGCGAAGTTACGGCTGATTCCATCCGTGATCACCCCCAGTTTCAGTTTCATTTTTGCTTCCTTTGTTTAGTACGAATGATTTACCAACGAACTTCCGTGCCGACGATTTCCTCAAGCACCTTGGTCACGGTCCAGTTGTCCTCGGTGGGATGCCGCGTCTTGCCTGCCTGGAACAGCTGCATCGCAGCTCCAGCGGTGAACATCGGCACACCCTGTTCGCGTGCGTGATCCATCGTGATGGTCAGATCCTTGTACATGGTCGCTATCTGGCTGCCAGTGCCCACAAAGGCCCGATCCATGATTTTCTGCAAGGCGTTGGTGGTGATGCCATTGGAGGCGCCGGAGGCGGAAAAAACATCGAAAAGCACTTTGCCGCTAACGCCCGACTTTGCACCGAGGACGGCTGACTCGAAAGTTGCCGTGAAGATCGAGCCGATAAGCCCCTGCAAGCACGCTTTCACGGTCTGACCCTGACCCGCCTCTTCCCCGACGTGAAAGATCTTTTTGCCAACCGCCTGCATGACGTCCTGAAACTCATCAAAGACCGCCTTGGGTGCCGCGGCCATCATCGTCAGCGTGCCACTCTGGGCACCACCGAAACCGCCGCTGACCGGCGAATCGATCAATGCCAGTCCAGTGGGAGCCAGACGTGCGCCAATCTCCTTGGCCTCCGCCGGCCTGATCGTCGCCGTAAGGATGACAACCCCTCCGCGCTTCATGGTGTGCACCAGACCGTCATCGCCAAAAATCACGGACTTGGCCTGGTCGCCCGTCATAACCATGACAAACACCGCGTCCGCGTTTTCGCCGACCTGCAGCGCGGACTTTGCGGCCCTGCCACCGGCCTTGATAAATGCGTCCAGCCGCGCCTGGCTCACGTCAAAACCCGTGACCTGGAATCCGGCTTTCATGCAATTGAGGGCCAGGCCGCTCCCCATATCACCAAGCCCCACCACGCCAATTCGTTTCATATTGATCCCAAGATTATTTGACATAGATTCAATGTACTTATCTGAAGTTGACGCGTCAATAAGGTATAAACCCTGGCAAAATGATGCGTCAAATGAAGGCGCATTTGAGGTGATAAATGGAAAGAATCCGAGGCGTTAGGGTCGCAGACGTCGCCAGTGAGGCTGGCGTCAGCATTGCCACGGTGGACCGGGTACTCAACGAGCGCGATGGTGTTCGGCGTGAAACCCGCCAGCGCATCTTGGCGGTGATCGCGCGCTTGAACGTTGCCGTGGCCGCCCCAGACGCGATTGCCAAAAAGACGGCAGGCGTTCGCGTTGACTTTGTCGTGCCTTTTGGCGCGGGTCCATCCATCGAGGAAAGCCTGAAGGCAGCCGTTGACCGGATTGGCGAGGCAGTTGGCGGCGGCGCCCGTTGGCACTACTACCAACGCTTTGACGCGATGGACCTGGCAGAAAAGATCCGTGAAATCGGCTCCCATCGCCCGAACGGCATCGCGTTCAGCGCTCTCGAACATCCGGTCGTGCGTGCCGCTGTGGATGATGTGGTCCACAAGGGCGTGCGTGCAATTGCGATCCAGTCCGACCTGACCGGCTCGCGCCGGACCGGTTATGTCGGAAACGACAACCGCGCGGCGGGCCGAACAGCGGCCTACCTGATGGGTCGCTTTCTCGGTCCGCGTGCGGGCAAGGTGGCGATCCTCGCGGGCAGCCACTTGTACCGCAGCCACGGCGAGCGCGAGATGGGATTCAGGGGTGTCGCCCGTGAGGATTTTCGGGGTTTGAAACTGCTCGATCTCGTCACCGGCAACGACGACCCTGACGCCAACTACCAGATGATCACGGAGTTGCTTGGCAAGAATCCCGATTTGATCGGTATTTACGCGATTGGATCGGGTATCAGCGGCGTTGTGCAGGCGTTGCATGAGCACAAGCGCCACAACGACGTGGTCTTCATCGCACACCACCTGTCTTCGGAGACCCGCCAATGCTTGTTCGACGGAACCATCGACGCAGTGATCCACCAGAACATGCGCAGACTGGTGGAGGCTGCGGTCGGCATGATTCTTCGCTCAAGTGCTGAGCAACGAGTGGAGTCCGAGGTGCAGCCGTTCGAGCTGATCTTTCGCGAAAATGTTTCGACCTGAAGCGGGCGACACCACCGGCAACAGGCGCCGGGGTGCTGGCGTTGTCCTTCACAAGTTCCGTCACGCTGCGCGCGCAGGTGGTGACGGCCCGCACGGCCGAGGCGCTCGACGAGTCAGCAATCACAGCGGCCGAGGCAAACCTGCGCACACGACCGACCAGAGCGCATCAGCTGAGCCCGGCTGCTCAAGCGGGTTTTTGATCGACCTTGAACTCTGCCCGAACTGCGGTGGCCAACTCAAGATCATCTCCGCAATCTTCGAGGCGCTGGTGATCGAGCGCGTCACCCATCAGGAACGTCTGGCTTGCACTTCGAATGGCAGCTTTAGGACCACGAACCGGCAGGATCGCAGGGCTCCTTTGGGGTCGGTTCCGGATAGCTAGCCCGCCACGTCGAAGGGCAGCTTTCGCAGCTTTGAAGTCATAGAGACTACCGCGACGAGCACCCGCTATGGGCACAAAGCGGCCCCCATGCCAATCAAGTGGTCGCGGTGTATACAAAACGGTGATTTCAGCAAGGCAACCGACGCACCGGGTCAACTTTTTAGTCGCATCACAGCCACCAAAGCGACCACGCCACTTTTCCACTGCGCGGTCATAGGTCGCTGCCGGTCAACGAATGGTCGTGCCCGGTCGCCTGCGGCCTGGGCGCCGGCGCTACAGTGCATGCGCTACATCTGTTAGTCGCGCGATGCGCCGATCGGGCGCGGCGCAATCACCGCCTCCCGGCGGCTATGCCAAGGACACCCCATGAACCATAACGTCATCATTACCTGCGCACTCACCGGCGCCGGCGACACCGTCGGCAAGAACCCGAACGTGCCGGTCACGCCGCAGCAGATCGCCGCCGCCGCGGTGGAGGCGGCGAAGGCCGGCGCTACCGTGGTGCATAGTCATGTGCGCGATCCGAAAACCGGCAAAGGCAGCCGGGACACCGCCTTGTACCGCGAGGTGATGGAGCGCATCCGCGAATCGGGCGTGGACATCATCGTCAACCTGACCGCCGGCATGGGCGGCGACCTGGAGATCGGCGCTGGCGAGAACCCGACCCGGTTCGGACCCGGCACCGACCTGGTCGGTCCGCTGGCGCGGCTGGTGCATGTGGAGGCTTTGCTGCCCGACATCTGCACGCTGGACTGCGGCACGCTCAACTTTGGCGACGGTGACACCATCTATGTGTCGACGCCGGCCGCGCTGCGCACCGGCGCCAAACGCATCGCCGAACTCGGCGTCAAGGCCGAGCTGGAGATTTTTGATACCGGCCATCTGTGGTTTGCCAAGCAGATGATCGCCGAGGGCCTGCTCACAGACCCCTTGTTCCAGTTGTGCCTCGGTATCCCATGGGGCGCACCGGCCGACACCACGACGATGAAGGCGATGGTCGACAACATGCCTGCCGGTGCCACCTGGGCCGGTTTTGGCATCGGCCGCATGCAGATGCCGATGGCGGCGCAGGCAATACTGCTCGGCGGGCATGTGCGTGTCGGGCTGGAGGACAACCTATGGCTGGACAAGGGTGTGCCGGCCAGCAATGGCTCCCTGGTTGAACGGGTCGTCAAGCTGATTGAATGCATGGGCGCCAAACCGATGACGCCAGCGCAGGGGCGGGTGGCGATGGGTCTGAAGCCGCGCGCCTGAATCCGCATTTCGCAGCATGTGCAAGTTGAATCGATCGACAAGGAAACCCCATGGCATTCGTGACTGACATCAAGACCTTTGCCGCCCTCGGCAGTGGTGTCATCGGCAGCGGCTGGGTTGCGCGCGCGTTGGCCCATGGGCTCGACGTGGTGGCCTGGGATCCGGCGCCCGGCGCCGAGGCCGCGCTGCGCGCGCGTATTGCCAAATGCTGGAGTGCACTGGAACGCAAGGGACTGGCCAGCGGTGCGTCGCCCGATCGGTTGCGATTTGTTGCCACCATCGAGGACTGCGTGCGGAATGCCGACTTCATCCAGGAAAGCGCGCCCGAGACACTGAGCCTGAAGCTGGACCTGCACGCGAAGATCAGCGCCGCGGCGCGGCCCGACGTGTTGATCGGCTCGTCTACGTCCGGTTTGCTGCCGTCCGAGTTCTATGCCAGTAGCACCCATCCCGAGCGCTGCGTCGTCGGCCATCCGTTCAACCCGGTCTACCTGTTACCGCTGGTCGAAGTGGTCGGCGGCGAGAAGACCGCGCCGGACGCGGTCACGGCCGCAATGGCGGTGTACCGGAGTCTGGGTATGCGCCCGTTGCATGTGCGCAAGGAAGTGCCGGGCTTCATCGCTGACCGGCTGCTCGAGGCGGTGTGGCGCGAGTCGCTGCACCTGGTCAACGACGGCGTGGCCACAACCGGCGAAATCGACGATGCGATCCGCTTCGGGGCCGGCCAGCGCTGGTCGTTCATGGGCAGTTTCCTGACCTATACGCTGGCCGGTGGCGACGCCGGCATGCGCCATTTCATGGCGCAGTTCGGTCCTGCGCTCAAGCTGCCGTGGACCAAGCTCGAGGCGCCGGAGCTGACAGACGAACTGATTGATCGGGTGGTCGACGGCACCAGCGCGCAACTCGGCACGCACAGCATCGCCGAGCTGGAGCGGTACCGGGACGATTGCCTGATGGCGGTGCAGGAGGCGATCCGCGCGACCAAAATCCAGCACGGGATCTCGCTCGATGAGTGATGCGGCCGGATCATTGCTGGCGACCTGGAGCGGCACGGTGTTGCCGCAGTGGGTCGACTACAACGGCCACCTGAACGATGGTTACTACATGGTCGTGTTCAGTGATGCGACCAACGCCGTGATGGCCTTGATCGGCCTGGATGCGGCTGGCCGCACGGCAACCGGGCACACTATTTTCACGTTGGAGTCGCACATCAACTACCTGCAGGAGGTCAAGCAGGGCGCGGCGATCGAGGTGCGCACGCAGATTCTGGGCAGCGATGCGAAGCGGCTGCAGATCTACCAGACCATGGTTCTCGCGGGCACCGATACGCTGCTGGCGGCCAACGAGCAGATGCTGCTCAACGTGGATATGTCTGGTCCACGCGCGGCGCCATTCGCGCCCACGGTGATGGCCAGGGTGCAGCTGCTCACGGTGGCGCACCGGAATCTGCCACGACCAAAATACGCCGGTCGCACAATTGCTTTGCCGGGCTGAAAATATCGCTGTGCCATGGAAACACCAAAAAGATCTGGTCATGGCCTGAAGACGCCGCTCGAAGGCAGCGGCCATCGGCCCTGGGACGCGGACGCGCCCATCCAGGCGCCCTTGTGCCTGCTCAAGACCACGGTCGCACCGCAGTGGGTCGACTACAACGGCCACATGAGCGAGTCCTGTTACTTGCTGGTGTTCGGCGACAACTCCGACGCGTTTTTTCGCTTCATCGGCATCGACGAGGACTACCGCGCGGCTGGGCACTCGCTCTACACGGTGCAGACGCACCTGCACAACCTGCATGAGGTGGCGCAGGGCGAGCCGATTCGGCTGACACTGCAACTGCTCGATGCCGACGAGAAGCGCGTGCATCTGTTTCATGCCATGTTTCACGGCGCCACCGGCGAACTGCTGGCCACCGGCGAGCAGATGCTGGTGCATGTGGACATGTCCGAAGGACGCGCAGTGGTGATGCCACTTGACTTGCAGCAGCGGGTGCAGGCGATCCTCGCCGCACATGCGGCATTGCCCAAGCCGGCGCAGGCCGGCCAGCCGATCGGACTCCGGCGCAAGCCGGGCTGATCGCTTTTTGAACCCCCTTGCATCCCTCTTTTATCGGGCCAGACCACACCATGGATTTTGAACCCAGCCTTGAGCAAACCATGCTGGTCGACACGGTACGCAGCTTTGTCGAGACCGAGTTGTACCCGCATGAAGACCTGGTCGAGCGGCTCGACGCGGTGCCGCCCGAGTTGCAGCGAGAGATCCAGGCCAAGGCGATCGCGGTCGGCCTGTACGCTGCCAACATGCCGGAGGAACTTGGCGGTGGCGGCCTCGACAACCTGGGCATCACGTTGATGGAGCGCGAACTGGGCCGTGCGTCTTATGCGCTGCAGATGCTGGTGGCACGCCCGAGCAATATCCTGCGCGGATGCACCGGTGAGCAGATCGACGAATACCTGTTGCCCACCATCCGCGGGGAACGCCACGACTGCCTGGCAATGACCGAACCCAACGCCGGCTCCGACGTGCGCGGCATGTTGACCCGTGCGGTTCGCAACGGCGACGACTATGTCATCAATGGCACGAAACATTTCATCAGCCATGCCGACATGTCCGACTTCGTGGTGCTGTTTGCCGCCACCGATGTCGAGCAGACCAGCCGTGGCCCGAAGAAGAAGATCACCGGTTTTCTGGTCGACCTGGACAGCCCCGGTCTTGAGGTGCGACGCGGACCGGCCTGTGTGTCGAACCGGGGTTACCACCAGTGCGAGTTGTTCTTCACCGATTGCCGGGTGCCGGCGCGCAAGCGCCTGGGCGAGGAGGGCCGGGGTTTTGAATTGATGGGCGAATGGCTCGGCGCGACCCGGCTGACGGTCGCGGCGACCAGCGTCGGACGGGGTCACCGGGTGCTCGACATGGCCACCGAATGGGCTGCCACGCGCAAGCAGTTCGGTCAGACCATCGGCCGGTTCCAGGGCACCGGCTTCAAGCTGGCCGACATGGCCACCGATTTGGAGGCGGCCGAATTGCTGACCTTGCGCGCAGCCTGGAAATGCGACCTCGGCCGCATGACCGATACCGATGCTGCGATGGCCAAGTTGTTCGCCTCCGAGGCCTTGGCGCGCATCACCGACCAGACGCTGCAGATCTTCGGCGGCATGGGGCTGATGGCGTCGATGCCGATCGAGCGTTTCTGGCGTGATGCGCGGGTCGAACGTATCTGGGATGGCACCAGCGAGATTCAGCGCCACATCATTTCGCGCGCCATGTTGCGCGCGCACGGGTCCTGACACTGCCATGACGGGCCAATCCGGCGAAGGGTTGCGGCGGCTGTTTGCGCCACGCCATGTGGCGGTGTTCGGCGGCAGTGCCGCCGCCGAGGTGGTGCGCCAGTGCCGCGCGCTCGGTTTTGATGGCGCCATCTGGCCGGTGCATCCACGCCACGCACAGATCGAGGGCTACACGTGTTATCGCGATGTGGCGTCCTTGCCCGAAGCGCCCGACGCCAGCTTCATTGCGGTGCCGCGCGACGGTACTGTCGACATCGTCGCGCAGCTCGCTGCGCGTGGCGCCGGTGGCGTGATCTGTTACGCCTCTGGATTTGCCGAGGTCGGTGGCGCTGGTGTGCCGCTGCAGCGCCGCCTGGTGGCCGCGGCCGGTGCCATGCCGCTGGTCGGACCGAACTGTTATGGCATGTTGAACTACCTCGACGGTGTGGCGCTGTGGCCGGACCAGCATGGCGGCGAGCGGGTGAGCCGCGGTGTGGCCATCGTCTCGCAAAGCGGCAACATCGCGCTCAATCTCACGATGCATCGGCGCAATCTGCCTTTGGCCCATCTGGTGACAGTGGGCAACAAAGCCGGTGCCAGCATCGAGGCCATCGTGGATGCCCTGCTGCAGGACAACCGGGTCAGTGCGATCGGGCTGCATATCGAAGGGCTGGACGATGTCGCGGCGTTCTCCCAGGTCGCGCTGCGTGCGCTCGCCCGGGGCGTGCCACTGGTAGCGCTCAAGGCCGGCAGCTCCACGCTGGGCGCGCGGACCACCATCAGCCATACCGGCTCGTTGTCGGGTTCCGATGCCTTGTACGACGCCTTGTTCGCGCGCCTGGGGATCGCCAGGGTGCGTGACCCCGCCGGGCTGCTGGAAACGCTCAAGCTGCTGCATGTGTTCGGCGCCCTGCCGGGCCGGCGCATCATCTCGGCGAGTTGTTCAGGCGGCGAAGCGTCGTTGGTGGCCGACCTGGCACAGCCACGCGGTCTGGACATGCCCGAGGTGCCGGCGCCCGCGCGTGAGGCCTTGCATGCGGTATTGGGCGATAAGGTCACCGTCGCTAACCCGCTCGATTACCACACCTATATCTGGGGCGACCTGGCAGCGCAGACGGCGTGTTTCTTGGCACTGATGGCGTGCCGGTTCGACCTGCACCTGCTGGTGCTGGATTTTCCGCGCGCCGATCGTTGCGTATCGGGTGCCTGGCAGACCACGGTCGATGCGTTCGTTGCGGCGCATCAGCGCACCGGTGCGCCGTGCGCTGTTGTGGCGTCGATGCCCGAAGGCATGCCGGACGGCGTTGCGCGCCAGTTACTGGAGCGCGGCATTGCGCCGATGCAGGGCGTGGCCGAATGCCTGGACGCGGTCGCGCATGCGGCAACGATAGGCGCCATGCGCAGTCGGGCAGCGCAACTGCTGGCGGTGCAGCCGGCGCGTCCGATGCGCAGCGGCGCCGCACACGTGCTCGACGAGGTAGCCGCAAAACAGGCGCTGGCGCACTTCGGACTGCCGGTGCCGCGCGCCGGCGTAGTGGGACCACAGGCGGCTGTGGCAATGGCGGCGGAGCTGGGATTTCCGGTGGTCGTGAAGGCGGTGTCTGCCGCGCTGGCGCACAAGACCGAGGTCGGTGCGGTGCGCCTGAACCTGCGCGACGCCGCCGCGGTGGAGGACGCGGTGTACGCCATGGCCGGGTTGTCCGATCGGTTCTTGGTGGAGCAGATGGCGCAAGGCGTGGTGGCGGAACTCATTGTCGGTGTACGCCATGACCCGCAGTTCGGCCTGGCGCTGACGCTGGGCGCCGGGGGCGTGCTGGTCGAATTGCTGCAGGACGCGGTGACGCTGCTGCTGCCGGCGTCGCGCGACGATGTGCGTGCGGCGTTGGAATCACTGCGTTGCTGGCGGTTGGTCAGCGGCTACCGTGGCCGGCCCGCAGGCGATGTCGAGGCCTTGCTGGACGCGGTCGAGGCGATACTGGCTTACGGACAGGCGCATGCCGACCGGTTGCTGGAACTCGATGTCAATCCGGTGATGGTATTGCCGCAGGGGCAGGGCGTGGTGGCGGTGGACGCATTGATCCGATTGACGGGGGAGGACTGAAACATGGCCGATGTGGTGCGCACCGACGTGCAGGACGGCGTCTTAACGATCACGCTGGACCGCCCCAAGGCGAATGCGATCGATGTGGCGACCAGTGGACTGCTGTACGCGGCGTTTGAGCGGCTGCAGAACGACCGGGCGTTGCGCGTGGCGATCATCACCGGCACCGGCCGTTTTTTCTCGGCCGGCTGGGACCTGAACGCGGCCAGCGAAGGCGAGGCCATCGACGTGGTGCACAGCCCGGGCGGCTTCGCGGGTCTGACCGAGTTCTTCGCGCTGGACAAACCGGTCATCGCGGCGGTCAACGGGCTGGCCATGGGGGGTGGGTTCGAACTGGCGCTGGCAGCCGACTTGATCGTGTGCGCGGACAGCGCCGAGTTCGCGCTGCCAGAAATCAAACTGGGCATGCTGGCCGATTCGGGGGGTATATTGCGCCTGCCGCGCCGCCTGCCCGCGGCCATTGCGCGTGAGATGCTGTTGACGGGACGACGTATGCGTGCCGATGAAGCTGCGCGCTGGGGTCTTGTCAATCAGGTCGTCGCGCCGGCGGCCTTGATGGACGCCGCGATGGCTGTGGCCCGGCAGATCGTGGCTGCCGCGCCACTGGCGGTCACCGCGCTAAAGCAGGTGCTGCGTGCGACCGAGACCTGCGATGTGGCAGCGGGCTTTCAGTTGTTGCGTGGCGGATCGATCAACGGCTACCAGACGATGCTGGCATCGGACGACGCGCGCGAAGGTCCGAACGCGTTTGCCGAGAAACGCCCGCCGGTGTGGCGCGCGCGGTGATGCGCTGAAGCACTGAGGCCCGGTGCGAGGTGATTGCCGCCCGGGCGATGGTCTCGATTCGGCAACACGCGCGTCTTGTCTAGACATGTATAGTTGTGGAATCAATCACCACACGGAATGACTGGTATGCCCACCCATCTGATCGATGCCGAATGGATCCCGCTTGCCACGCTGGTGCGCTGGGCCCATGGTGCGGATCTGTTCGCGTTTGCGCCGGCCGCGCTGGCGCGGCTGCAGGCCGATCGCCAGGTGGTCGAGCAACACGCTGCTGCTGGCAAGCCGGTGTACGGCCTCAACACCGGGTTGGGTGGCAATCTGGGCTACCGACTGGCCGATGACGAGGTCATGGCATTCCAGCAGCAGGTGATCCGGGGCCGCATGATCGGTATGGGTGAGCCGATGCCGATCGAGGTGGTGCGCACCGCCATGCTGGCGCGGATATGCAGCCTGGCGCGGGGCGGTTCAGGTGTCAGTACCGGGGCGGCGCAGGCGCTGCTGGACCTGGTGAACAAGGGGGTGACGCCGGTGGTGCCGCAACTCGGCTCGATCGGTGCGGGCGATCTGGGCTTGTGCGCGCACATGGTGGCGCCGGTGATCGGGCAGGGCGAGGCGTTCTATGGCGGCAGCCGGATGGACGCCGCGCAGGCACTGCAGGCGGCCGGGTTGCGACCGGTCGAGTTGCAGCCCAAGGACGGTCTGGGAATGATCAACGCCAGTCCGCTGACCGCCGGTTGGGCGGCCGTGGTGGCGGCCCGGCTGGACCAGGTTTTGTTGACGGCGGCAGCGGTCGCCGCGCTTGCGGCGGAGGGTTATGGCGCCAATCTGGGTGTCTACGACCCGCGCATTGCGCAGGCGCGACCCGCTGGAGCCCAGCCGGCTGCGTCCGCGCTGTTCCGCGCGCTGCTGGCCGGCAGCAGCCTGAACCAGGGGCCGCCGCGCTCAATCCAGGATGCGATATCGTTTCGCACCACGGCCCAGGTGTTCGGTGCCGCGTACGCTGCGCACGGGTCTTTGCGCTCGGCTGTCGACGTGGAGATCAATGGCACGTCGGACAGTCCGATCGTGTTCGCCGCACAGGGCGACATGGTGTCGTCGCCCAATTTCCACACCAACATGATTGCGCTGAGTTTCGATGCCATGGCGATCGCCGTGGTGCAACTGGCCAGTGCCAGTGTGCAGCGGATCATCAAGTTGCAGACGCCGCATCTCAGTGGCCTGCCCAAATATCTGTCGCCAGTCGGTGGCGCCAGCGTCGGCCTCAACGCGATGCAGAAAACGGCGGCGGCGATCCATGCCGAGATACGGCTCAAGGCCATGCCGGTGAGCACCGATGCCGTCGTGGTGTCCGACACGGTCGAGGACCATGCGACGCATGCGATGCTTGCTGTGCGCAAGCTGTCGGAGCAGCTGCTTTTGCTGCAATACCTGCTGGCGATAGAGGCTATGGTGGCCGCGCAGGCGGTCGACCTGCGCAAGCCCCACAGCATGGGCGTCGGCAGCGCGGCTGTGCATGCACAGGTGCGCCGGGTGGTAACGCCGCTGGAGCAAGATCGACCATCGGGCAGGGATGCGATGGCGATCGCGTCGGTGCTGTTCGCCGAACAGCTGGGCGCTACGCTGCAGTCCATCGCGACAGCCGGTCTCGACGGACATGTCTTGCCGGGCCTGATGTGATCCGGGCGCGTGGTGGCGCCGCTGGCCTGGCGCTGCCACAATGTTCCGGCAGGTTGCCATAACCCGCAACCCCCATCTTGAAAGGACAAACCCATGCAGCATTCCAGCCTGATTCCCCGCCATCCCGTACCGGCACTGAACCTGCCGCTCGTATCGGGTGGACGTTATGTGATGGGCGCGGCGCCCGGTGAGGCGTTTGACCTGCTGGTGTTCTACCGCGGCCTGCATTGCCCGATCTGCGCCAAATACCTGATGGAACTCGAACGCCTGTCGGAAGATTTCGCCAAACGCGGCGTGCGGCTGATCGCGATCAGCAGTGATGGCGAGGAGCGTGTCCGCCAGATGGCCGAAAAGGTCAGCGCCAAGGAAGTACTGTTCGCCTATGACCTGAGCCTGCGCAGCGCACGCCAATGGGGTCTGTATATCAGTGAGGGTCGCGGCAAGACATCGATCGGCATCGAGGAGCCCGCGCTGTTCAACGAGCCGGCTGTGTTCATGGTTCGCCCGGACGGCACTTTGTATTACGGCGCGGTTCAGACCATGCCGTTTGCCCGCCCGCAGTTCCAGGATCTGCTCGGTGCGATCGACTTCGCGATTGCCAAGGACTATCCGGCACGCGGCGAATACACGGGGCTGGTTTGACGCCTTTTGCGGCGCGGCTAGGCTACGGCTGCGCTGAGTTGGCGCCGTAACTCGATCACCGCGCTGTCGACGGTCGTGAGCACTGGCAAGCGTGTGCGTTCGGCCACCAGCTTGCGCGCACGCGCCATGCTGAACTGCGCCAATGCGATGACCGCACAACCCTGATTGACCAGCCGTTCGGCCGCCTTCACCACCAGCGCGTCATGCCGCGCAGTGTCGCCGGCGTTGAGGGCGACCAACGCGTCAGGCACCAGCTCGGATGCCAGTTCCGAGCCTGCCGGGAACTCTTCCGGCATGGACTGCAGTGTCGGCGCAAAGCTGGCGATCAAGCCGATGCGGCAGCCCAGGCTGGCGGCCTGCGCGATCATGGCCTGGTTGGGTTTGAGCACCGGCAGTGCGGGATGCGCCCGCGCCACAGTCTCGATGCAGGGGCCGAAGGCGGAGCAGGTGAACAGGATCGCGTCACTGCCGCAGTCGACCGCGTATTGCCCAAGGCGGGCGAAACGGTGGTGCATTGCCGCATCGAGCCCCTTGGCGCTCGCAGCCAGGTCGGCCGACAGGCTGTCGTCGAGCAGGTTCATGCGTATGGCCAGTGGCATTTCACGTGCAAGCGCATCGTTGATCGGCGCAACCGAATGCGCCAATGCATGGATCAAAGCAATTTTTGTCACTGAACTATCCTCCGCGCGATGCGCTGCGGAACTATTCGCCTTGGGGCGGCCCTGCGGCTCACTGAACTATCCTCCGCGCGATGCGCTGCGGAACTATTCGCCTTGGGGCGGCCCTGCGGCTCATGCCAGCTTGGCGGCGCCGGCGGGTTTTTCCCGCCGAGTCCGGCCCAGTTGCATCATCACGATCAGGCCAAGCAGCCCCAGCGCCGGAATGAAAGCCCATTCCTTGGCGGGTCGATCCGCCGGCACTTCGACCTCGGTGATCTCAAACCCCTGCTCGATGCCGATTTTTTCCGCTGTGGAGCCGAACCGCACCACCGCGACCTGCATTTTGTCGCCCAGCGGCATGATCTGCAGGCCGGCGGCCTTGAGGCGCTCGGGCGCAGTGCCGGGAGCGCCCAGCGGCAACAACACGCCTTTCCGGATGTCCTTGCCGTCCAGGTTCACGCCCTCGATCCAGAAACGCTGCCTGGCGTCGGCCGGTGCCTTGGCGATCAGCTCGCTCAACTCCGATGCCGGCCGCATTGCGTGCTCGGGATACAGCATGTCCCAGAAGTAGCCGGGGCGGAACAACGTGAACGTCACCAGCAGCAGCGCGATCGACTCGTACCAGCGTGACCGGGCCATGAAGAAGCCCTGGGTTGCGGCGGCGAACACCAGCATCGCGATGGTCGCGCTGACGACGGTCAGCACAAGATGAAACGGGCCGTCGATTCCGATCATCAGCAACTGGGTGTTGAAGATGAACAGGAACGGCAGGATGGCCGTGCGCATGCTGTAGAAGAATGCCGTGACACCGGTCTTGATCGGGTCTGCGCGTGCAATCGCCGCGGCCGCGAACGAGGCCAGCCCCACTGGCGGCGTGACGTCGGCCATCAACCCGAAATAGAACACGAACAGGTGCACCGCGATCAGTGGCACCAGCAAACCGCTTTGGGCGCCCAGCTCGACCACCACCGGCGCCATCAGGGTCGAGACCACGATGTAGTTGGCGGTGGTGGGCAGACCCATGCCCAGTATCAGGCTGATGACCGCCACCAGGATCAGCATGATCATGATGTTTCCACCCGAGAGCAGTTCGATGACTTCGGTCATTACCAGCCCGATGCCGGTCAGCGACACGGTGCCCACGATGATGCCGGCGGCCGCTGTGGCCACGCCGATGCCGATCATGTTGCGCCCGCCGGCTTCGAGGCCGCCGATGAGGTCGGTGAAGCCGTGCCGGAGCGCCGCGCCGACGTTGCCGCGTCCGCGCAGCATCGTGATGATGGGCCGCTGCGTCAGCATCACGAAGATCATGAAGGCGGTGGCCCAGAATGCCGACAGGGCCGGTGACATCTGCTCGATCATCAGGCACCAGATCAGCACCACGACCGACAGCAGGTAATGCAGGCCGGACAGCAGCGTAGGACGAGTTTCAGGTAATTCGAACACCGGCGCGTTGGGGTCGTCGAGCTCCAGTTCGGGCTGTTGCGCGCCGATCCACAGCAAGGTCAGATAGGCTGCCATCACGCCGACGCCAATGATGTAGATGGCTGCATCGCCCGCTACACCCTTGATCCAGCCGATGCCGTAATAGACGACGCCGGACAACACGACGAACCCGGCCACGGTGGATGCAAACGACACCATCCGCTGCGCCGCGGTGGAGTTGCCGCGCCTTGGCAGGCCCTTCAGGTCGGCCTTGAGGGCCTCCAGGTGCACGATGTAGAACAGTGCAATGTAGGAAATGATTGCCGGCAGGAACGCGTGCTTGATCACGTCGGTGTAGGGAATGCCAACATATTCGACCATCAGGAACGCCGCGGCACCCATCACCGGCGGCATCAACTGACCGTTGACCGAACTCGACACCTCGACTGCACCGGCCTGGTCGGGCCGGTAACCGACGCGTTTCATCAGCGGAATCGTGAAGGTGCCGGTGGTCACCACATTGGCGATCGACGAACCCGAGATGATGCCGGTGGCCGCAGACGACACCACGGCAGCTTTGGCGGGGCCCCCGCGCATGTGGCCAAGCAGGGCGAACGCTGACTTGATGAAGTAGTTGCCGGCACCGGCCTTGTCGAGTAGGGCGCCGAACAGCACGAACAGGAAGATGAAGCCGCTCGAGACACCAAGCGCCACACCGAACACGCCCTCGGTGGTCAACCACTGGTGCGACATGGCGCGCGAGAGTGAGGCGCCCTTGTGCGCGATCAGGTCGGGCATGTAGGGCCCACCGAAGGTGTAGCCGAGGAATACGATGGCCACGATGACCATGGGCAGGCCGAGCGCGCGCCGCGTCGCCTCGAGCAGCAACACCACGCCGGTAGCGGCCACGGTCAGATCGAAGTCGGTGGGCTGGCCGGGGCGTGTGGCCAGCTCCCGGTAGAACATGAAGAGGTAGGCGGCGCAAAAGGCGCCGACCGCGGCGAAGATCCAGTCGAGTGCCGGGACCCGATCGCGCCGCGAACTGGCAAACGCAGGGTAGGCCAGGTAGGCCAGGAAAACCGCAAAGGCCAGGTGAATCGAGCGCGACTGCGTGTCGTTGAAAACGCCGATGCCGACAATGAAAGGCAGGGGTGACGCGATCCAGAGCTGGAACACGCTCCAGGCCAGCGTCACGCCCAGCATCAATTTCTTGATTGCCGGCCCGGGATTGCGTCCTCCGGTGTCTGAGTCGGCCGCCAGTTGGTTGACGTCGACTTCCGCCGCGTCTGTAGTCTTGCTGACCATGGGTACGGTCTCCTAAACACAAGCGGCCGGCACCAGGCCAGCCGCGGTCCAATCCCGGTATTGCACCGGGACCGGTAATGGAAAGCCGTTAGATCACATCCAGCCCTTTTCCTTGTAGTACTTGACAGCGCCTGGATGCAGTGGGGCCGAATTGCCGTTCTTGATCATGTCCTTCGGATCGAGGTGGGCAAAGGCCGGGTGGAGCTTCTTGAAGTCGTCGAAATTCTCGAACACGGCCTTGACCATTTCATACACCGTTGCATCGGCCACTTTGGACGAGGTCACGAAGGTGGCCAGCACACCGTAAGTCTGCGTCGGCTCGGGGTTGCCGGCATACAGGCCACCGGGGATGCTGACCTTGGCGTAGTACGGGGCACCGGCGACCAGTTTGTCGACGGCCGCTCCGGTTAATGGAATGAGTTTCGCACCGCAGGTCGTGACTGGATCCTGGATGTTCGCAGCCGGGTGGCCCACGCTGTAGAAGAAGCCGTCGATCTTGTTGTCGCACAGCGCGGCGCCGTGTTCGTCGGCCTTGAGTTCAGAGGCCAGTGAGAAGTCAGCGAGTTTCATACCCAGTGCGCCCAGCAATTCGTCCATCGACGCACGGGTGCCCGAGCCGGGGTTACCGATGTTGAATCGTTTGCCCTTGAAGTCCTCGAACTTCTTGACGCCAGCCTCTTTGCGTGCCAGCACGGTCATCGGCTCGGGGTGCACCGAGAACACCGAACGCAATTCCTTGAAGGCGCCGTCTTTCTCGAATTGCTTGAGGCCCTTGGTGGCGTTGTACTGGACGTCAGACTGGGCCACGCCGAAGTCGAGTTCGCCGGCCCTGATCGTGTTGATGTTGAACACCGAACCGCCAGTGGACTCGACCGAGCAGCGGATGCCGTGTCTCGCACGCTCTTTGTTCATCAGACGGCAGATCGCGCCGCCAGCGGCGTAATACACGCCGGTCACACCACCGGTGCCGATGGTGACGAATTTTTGCTGGGCCATGGCAGGCGCACTGGCGAGTGCGCCGGCGAACGCGGCTGCAAGGGCCAGGGATTTGAGTAGCGGAGACTTGTTCATATAAGGGTTCCTCTCTTTAGCGAGTCTTGGAAATGGATGGATCCATCGGCCCCGTGGCAGTTGAATCTAAAGTGCGGCGACCGCAGCGTCTACCGCGGCGCGGAGCCGCTCGACGATCAAGGCCAGATCGGCCTGACTGGCGATAAATGGTGGCGCCAACAACACGTGATCACCATACCATCCGTCGACGGTGCCGCCCATGGGGTAAACCATCAAGCCTCGGGAAAATCCCTGCTTCTTGACCTGCGCGTGCAGCTTCTTTGCCGGGTCGAATGGTTGCTTGCTGGGGCGGTCCTGCACCAATTCGACGCCCCAGAAAAAGCCACGCCCGCGGATGTCGCCGACATGGGGATGTTGTCCGAAGGCGTGGTGCAGCATGCCTTCAAACACGACACCGTTGTCACGCACCCGCTTGAGCAGGCCGTCGCGTTCGATCACGCGTTGCACCGCCAGCGCGGCGGCGCATGCGACAGCATGGCCCAGGTAGGTATGGCCATGCTGGAAGAAGCCGCTGCCCGACGCCATCGCCGCTACCAGTTTGTGTTGTGCCATCACCGCGCCGATCGGCTGGTAACCACCCCCGAGGCCCTTGGCGACGGCTATCAGGTCGGGCGCCACCCCTTCCTGTTCACAGGCATGCAGCGTGCCGGTGCGGCCCATGCCGCACATCACCTCGTCCAGTATCAGCAACACGCCATGGCGGTCGCAGACTTCGCGCACCGCCTTAAAGTAGCCTGGCACCGGCACCAGCACGCCGGCCGTCGCGCCGCCGATGGTTTCGGCGACGAAGGCGATGACCTGGTCCGGACCCAATTGCTGGATCGTTTCGTCCAGTTCAAGCGCCAGTCGCTGGCCATATCGCTCGGGGGTTTCCGTATCGCGCTGTTCGCGGTACGGATAACACGGCGCTACATGGGTGACCGGAATCAGGATCGGCGCAAACGGCTCGCGGCGCCATTTGTTGCCGCCGACGGCCAGTGCGCCCAGCGTGTTGCCGTGGTAACTCTGGCGCCGCGCGATGAAGTGGTGGCGCTGCGGTTGTCCGATCTCGACGAAGTACTGGCGCGCCATCTTCATGGCCGCTTCCATCGCCTCCGAGCCGCCACTGACGAAATACACATGGCTCATGCCTTCCGGGCTGCGCGCGATCAGGTGCGAGGCCAGTTCCTCGGCGACCTGGGTGGTGAAGAAGCTGGTGTGGGCATATGCCAGCTTGTCGATCTGCGCATGCATGGCGGCCAGCACATCTGGATGGCCATGCCCGAGGCACGACACTGCGGCGCCGCCCGAAGCGTCGATATAGCTGTGCCCGTCGGCGTCGGTCAGGGTCATTCCCAGGCCTGCGACGGCGATCGGCGGTTTGTTGTGCAGGTGGCGGTGAAATATATGGGTGTCGGGGGTATGGGCCAAGGGGTCTCCTCGATGGGTTCAGCTGCCAGTTTACGAAACCCGCAGTTCGCGGCATTGCGCAGCGGAACTATCGGCCGGTAACCGGCTCCATTGGAGGTATTCGTTTCCGGGCCTGGAACATGGCCCAGCACCGCGTACAGTGCCCACTGGGTTTCAAACAACCGAAACAGGAAATTGCCCGATGCTCAATGAATCCACCCCATTTGCCGACGCGCACCTCGAGAGCCTGTTGCCTCCGGTGCAATCGAACCGTCGCGGCTTCATCGCCGCGGCCACGACCGTCGGCTTTGCGCTGGCCGCCGGTCCCGTCAATGCACAGTCGGTCATCCGGACCTCTGCCGACGGTCTGGACGCGGGCGACATGTGGATTCCGGTCGAAGGTGGCAAGTTGCCAGCCTATATGGCATCCCCTGCCAAGGCCGGCCGTTACCCCGTCGTGATCGTGGTTCCGGAAATCTTCGGCATGCACGAGTATCAGAAGGATATCTGCCGGCGCCTGGCCAAGCTGGGTTATGTTGGTGTCACGCTGGACCCGTTCTTTCGTATCGGCGAGCTGAGCACGATGACGAACATCGGTCAGGTCGTGGCTGCAGCGAACAAGCTCGCCGACCCGGTGATGCTGGCCGATCTGGACGCGCTCGTGGCGTTCGTAGAAAAGCAGCCCAAGTCCGACGCGCGCAAGATTGGCATCACGGGCATGTGCCGCGGTGGCCGCACGGTCTGGATGTACACGGCTCATAGCAAGAAAATCAAGGCCGGCGTGTCCTGGTATGGCGGTCTCAATCCGGTGCCGGGAACGATGCCGCAGACCCCGCACGACGTAGCGGCGAATCTGCATGCACCGGTGCTGGGCCTGTACGGCGGCGCCGACAATGGCATTCCGGTATCCGAGGTCGCGCGGCTGCAGGAAGTGCTCAAGGCTGGCAACAAGAATGCCCAGGCCAGCCGATTTGTGCTGTATCCCGACGTGGGCCATGCCTTCCATGCCGACTATCGCCCGAGCTATCGCAAGGAAGCGGCCGAGGACGGCTGGCAACGTATGCTGGCCTGGTTCAAGGCCCACGGCGTCGCCTGAAGCCTGCACGGCGCGCGGCGTTCAGCGGCGCGGTGTCTTGTGGCGGGCTGGCGGGTCGAGGTAACGCTGGCGGAAATAGGACTGCACGATCTGCATCGCCGGGCTGAACGGCGCGCCGGCGCGCCAGGCCAGTCCCACCGACATTGCCGCAATGGGTTCCTTGAGAATAACGGTTTCGACCCGGTTGCCCTCTAGCGTCCAGGGCCGGTATTGCATGTCCGACGCGATTGCCACCCCCATGCCATTGCCGACCATGCTGCGAATGGCTTCGATCGACGATGACCGCAGGCGTACATCAGGTGTCAAACCATGGTGTTTCCAATAACGCTGCGCCGCAATGGCGGCTTCATCGGCCGTCAGCATCATCAATGGCTCGCGCGCGACGTCGGCCAGGCTGACTTCGCCCTGGCGCGCCAACCGGTGTGCGGGGGCCACCCACAATCGGCGTTGTGAATCGACCAGGGTCATGGTGCGGATCGCCGCATTGTCGACATTGGACGTCACCATGACCGCCAGGTCGAACTGGTTGTCGAGCAGGCCCGATTCGATCTGCTGGCGGTCCATCTCGCGCATCGTGATCTGCAACCGCGGATGCAGGCTGGCCAGGCGGTGCACATGTTCCGGCAGGAAATAGCCGATCACGGTCGAGGTGGCCGCCAGCGTCAGTTCGCCCCCGATCTCGTCGGGCCGCTGCATGTTGCGGGCCGCATTGACCTCCGACTCGATCGCATAGGCATGCGACAGGAACTGCCGCCCATCGTCGGTCAGCACCATGCCGTGCGTTGCGCGGGTAAACAGGGGGTAACCCAGGCTGTCTTCCAGGTCGCGGATCGACAAGGTCACGGCCGATTGCGTGACGTGCAACTGCTCTGCGGCGCGCGAAACCTGTCCGAGTTCGGCAATGGTTACGAAATAGCGTAGCTGGCGCAGGGAAAAGTGCATGGTCGGATATTGCTCGGCACGCGGTTGCATGGGCTGTTTACCTGCCCGGCGCGAGACGGTCTCCCATTTTGCATAAGTTTCTCCAATACACAGTCCCAAGAAAATGAAATTTTCCTGATCGCACTCGCTGCGGTAGCCTTGAATTCCATCCATTACCCGTGCAGTTGAACCCCACCATGCAAGCCGTTCATATTCATTACCTCAACGGCCCCGACGTGCAGGCGTTGGGTTTCACCGATGCGGAACTCTTGCAGGCCATCGAAGGCAGTCTGGTGGCGCAGGGCCGTGGTGAATGCGTGATCGAGCCCCGCATGCACCTGGACCCGAAGGCGGGCGTCGATGGCCATTTCAATGTGCTGCGTGGTGCGATCGGTGCGCCTATCAATATGGCTGGCGTCAAGGTCGTGGGCGACTTTGTCGACAACTACAAGGAAGACCTACCCTCCGAGGTCGGCATGTTGACGTTGTTCAACCCCCGCACCGGCATTCCGGTTGCCATCATCGATGCCACCGCGATCACCGAGATGCGCACCGGCGCGGTGACGGCCATCGGCGCCAAGTATCTGGCGCGCAAGAACGCCAAGGTGCTGGCCCATATTGGTGCGCGCGGCACCGCCTACTGGAACGTGCGCCTGCTCGACGGCCTGTTCGACTTCGATGAGATCCGGGTGCACTCGGCGCGCCCGGAAAGCCGTGAGGCCTTTGGTGCACGCCTGTCGCGCGACCTGGGCAAGCCGGTGCAGGTGTGCGAGAACTGGCACGACACCGTGGTCGGCGCCGATATCGTCGTCGAAGCCTCGCGCCTGCGCGAGCCGACGCCCTTGCTCAAGACCGAATGGATCAAGCCGGGCGCCCTGGTCGTGCCGTACGGCACTATGAGCGCGGTGGAGCTGAGCCTGACAGACATCATGTCCAAGATGGTCGTGGACGACTGGGGGCAATGCAAAGGTGGGCAGTTCGGATCGCTGCGCGCGCACGTAGAGGCTGGCAAGTTGTCGGCACAGACCTTGCATGCGGAGATGGGTCAGGTGGTGGCCGGATTGAAGCCGGGGCGCGAGAGCGACACGGAAAACATCCTGTTCTGGCACCGGGGCCTGTCTCTGAGCGACATCGCGCTGGGGCATGCCATGCTGCAAAAGGCGTTGAAGCTGGGCATCGGACAACGGTTGCGGTTTGCCTGAAACCCGCCAACATCCCTGGCGCGGGCAATCGCGGTGGGGGCGGCTTTGGTCGGGCAATGCGGGCATACTCTTCAGCCCGGCAAGACGGATCGATACGAATTTACTAGGAGTGATGTGATGGCAATGAAATTCTCCAGGCGCAACTTCATGGTTGCAGGCGTCAGTGTGATGGGCGCCGGTGGCGTTGTCATGCCGTTTGATCTGCTGGCGCAAGCCGGCGGCGGGCCCCGTCCCAGCATCACGGTGCGGGTCGACCGTGAGTTCGATTCTCTCGATCCGGCCTATCGCCGTGGCCCGCCCGAAGGCAACGTGATGCGTGCCATCTTCCAGCGCCTGGTCACGCAAAAGCCCAATTCGACCGAACTCGAACCCGACGCGGCGTCCGAGGTCAAGCAGGTTTCGCCCACCGTGATCGAGTTCAAGCTCAAGCCGGGGCAGATGTTCAGCGACGGATATGGCGAGATGACGGCCGAAGACGTGAAGTTCTCGTTCGAACGCATCGGTCTGCCGCCCAAGGGTGGCGCCAAGGAGTCTTCATACAAGAAGGATTGGCTGGGCCTGATCGGGGTCGAGGTGAAGGGCAAATACGAAGGCCGCATCACGCTGGCCAATGCGCGCGCCAACATCTTCGACGTGGTCATTGCCGACGGCTCCGGCTGCATCGTGTCCAAGAAGGCGGTCGAGAAGCTGGGCAACGACTACGGCACCAAGCCGGTCGGCTCAGGCCCGTATGTCGTGGCCTCGTACGATCGCCAGAAAGGCGTGGTGCTCAAGCGCCATGCCGCGTATGCCGGTCGCAAGCGCCATTTCGACGAGATCAGCCTGAGTGTGATCACCGACGCCAAGACCACCGACCTCGCGGTACGTGCCGGCGAGATCGATTTCGCGGTGTTGTCGCCGACTGCCGCCGATCCGCTGCGTGGAATCGCCGGCATCACGGTGTCCGACCAGCCGAGCATGGCGTATGTCTGGATGGGCATGAACGTCGAGAAAGGTCCGTTGGCCGACCTGCGGGTACGCCAGGCGATCCGACTGGGTCTGGATGTGGACCAGATGCTGCTGGCCGGCTACAACGGCAAGGTTCCGCGGCTCAATACCGTGATCCCGCCGTTGATCATGGGGGCCTGGAAAGAGGCGCCGGTCTACAAGCGCAATGTGGCCGAGGCCAAGAAGCTGCTGGCAGCGGCCGGCGTGAGCAACCTCAAGCTGCGGCTGACGGTGCTCAACCAGCAGCAGTACCAGAACATGGCGTTGGTGGCGCAGGCGCTGCTGGCCGAGATCGGTGTCACGATCCAGGTTGACGCACAAGAAGGCGGCAGCTACTGGAAGTCTGGCAAGGGCGATACCGGCAAGAACCTGGATCTCTACATGGCGCGGTTCTCCGGCAAGCACGATCCGAACTTTGTGCTGCAGTGGTTTTTGCCAGCACAGGTCGGCGACTGGAACTGGTCGCGCTGGAACAGCCCGGAGTTCGAGTCCTTGTACAACAAGGCGGCCGCGGAGATGGACGCGGCCAAGCGCCGCCAGCTGGTGATCGAAGCCCAGCAGCTGATGGACAAGAGCAGCGCCTTCGTGTGGCTGACCAACGAAGCCAACACACTGGTGCATCGCAGCTGGATCAAGCCGGCGTCGATTCCGGGCTGGATCGACTGGCAATACGCCGAATTCACGGTCTGAGCCGCGCGCACGGAACCGTCCCGACACGCGCATGACCGGGGGATCTGTCTGATGTCGGTTGCGCGCACGCGTGCCCAGGACACCTGGCGCTACCTCGGCAGCCGTCTGGTTACGACGTTGCTGATCGTGTTCGGCGCGATGCTGCTGCTGTTCACGTTGTCATCGATCGTTCCAGGGGACCCGGCGGCAACGCTGCTGGGCCCCCAGGCCTCGCCCGAGTTGTCGCGCCAGTTCATCCGCGAGATGGGGCTGGACCAGCCGATACATATTCGGCTGTGGCGATTTTTCAGCAACCTGGCCAGTGGCAACCTGGGCATGGACGTTGTTTCCGGTAAATCGGTGGCGAGCCTGATTGCCGAGGCTATTCCCTACACCATCGTGCTGACGCTCTCGGCCATCGTGCTGGCGGTGATCACCGGGATCCCGTTGGGCATCTTCGCCGCCACCCACCGCGGGAGCCTGGTCGACAACATCCTGGCATTCGTGTCGGTGGCGTTCATTGCCGTTCCCGGTTTTGTTCTGGCGATATTTCTGCTGCTGATCTTCTCGATCTGGCTCGACTGGTTGCCGGTGCTCGGTACCAGCAAGACCGGAGACCTGATGGATGAGTTCCGCCGCATGGTGCTGCCCACCGTGGCGCTGGCGCTGGGCTGGGTCGGTTTTCTTGCGCGACTGGTGCGCACCTCGATGCTCGAGGTGATGGGCGAGAACTACATCCGCACCTCGCGTGCCTATGGCCTTTCCGAGCGCCTGATCACCTACAAATACGCGCTCAAAAATGCCTGTATCCCGACCATTACGATTCTGGGTATGGGCATCGGCAGGCTGCTCAGCCAGGGTGTATTCATCGAGATCGTGTTTTCCCGTCCGGGGCTGGGCCGGTTGATCTACGGGGCGATCTCGGATCGCAACTATCCGGTAGTGCAGGGCGCAGTGCTGGTGGTCGTGGTCGGTTTCGTGCTGGTCAATCTGGTGGTCGACTTGTCGTATTCGGCGATCGATCCGCGCATTCGCCAGGGCGGTGGGGCGGGCGGATGAATACGCTTGCTGCTGTTGGCGCCACGCTGCGCAAGGTCTGTGGCACCTTCACCGGTGCCACCGGGCTGCTTATCGTCGCGCTGGTGTTGGCGTGCGCCGTGTTTGCCCCCTGGATTGCGACGCACAACCCGAATGCGCTGGACGTGATGAACCGGTTCAGCCCACCGTCGGGCGCCCATTGGCTCGGCACCGATCACCTTGGGCGCGACCTGTTCTCGCGCATGGTGCACGGCTCGTCGGTGGCCATGGTCACGGCGATGTCAGCCATTGCACTGGCCTTGTGTCTGGGCACGGCACTGGGCATTTTGGCGGGTTACCTGCCGCCACGCAGCGAGCGTTTCGTGCTGATCGTGTTCGATGTGATCTCGTCGTTCCCGAGCGTGGTGCTCGCGCTGGCGGTGGTGGCGGTATTCGGCCCGTCGCTGGCGATCGTGATCGTCATCGTGGCGGTGACACTGATCCCGCATTTCGGGCGCGTGGCGCGCTCGCAGGTGCTGACGCTGCGCAGCGCGCCGTTTCTGGAGGCTGAGCGCATCCTGGGGGCGTCCTGGCCGCGGATGGTGTGGCACCACGTCTTGCCCAACATCCTCGGTCCGCTGGTGATCCTTGCGTCGATGGACATTCCGGTGGTCATCAGCATCGAGGCCGGCCTGTCGTTTCTGGGCCTGGGCGTGCGCCCGCCACAGGCGAGTTGGGGCACGCTGATCCAGGACGGTTACCAGTACCTGTCGCAGACATGGGTACCGGTGGCGGTGGCCAGCTCGGCGCTGGCAGTGGCAACGCTGGGCTTCACCTTGTTTGGCGAGGCGCTGCGCGATGCCGTCGATCCGCGCATCGGGCGAGAGCACGCATGAGCATGGGCGCTACGCCAACTGCCGAGGCCGCAGGTTCGGTCGCTGCAACACCGCTGGTGCGGATCACGAACCTGCGGCTGGAGGCGTCCACCCCCCGCGGTACCGCCCACATCCTGCGCGGCGTCAGCCTCGATATCGGCCGCGGCCGGATTTTGGGCGTGGTCGGCGAGTCCGGTTCCGGTAAATCGAGCCTGGCCAGTTGCCTGATGCGCCTGCTGCCGACCAACATGACCCGGCTCGATGGCGAGATCCGGTTTGACGGCACCGATCTGCTGGCGCTGGACGAGGCGGAAATGGCACGTTGGCGTGGCAGACGCATCGCGATGATCTTCCAGGACCCGATGACGGCGCTCAATCCGCTGTTCACCGTGGCCACGCATCTGGTCGATGTGTTGCGCCGGCGCCATGCGGGCATCTCGCGCGCCGATGCGCTGGGCCGTGCGCGCAATGCGCTGACCAGTGTCGGCATTGCCGACGCCGATCTGCGTCTGGCCGCCTATCCGCACCAGTTGTCGGGCGGCATGCGCCAGCGCGTGATGATCGCCATGGCCTTGCTGGTCGAGCCCGACCTGTTACTGGCCGACGAGCCGACCACGGCGCTCGATGCGACGGTGGAAGCGCAGATCGTCGATCTGCTGGACCAGTTGCGGCGCAAGTTCGCGGGCGCTATTGTTTTCATTTCCCACCACCTGGGGCTGGTTGCGCAGCTGTGCGACGACGTCTGCGTGATGTACGGCGGCACCGTGGTGGAGACCGGGCCGGTAGCCGAGGTATTGGCGCGGCCGCGGCATCCGTACACGCGCGCTTTGCTGGAATGCGAGATCGAGTCCGATGACCAGGGCGCGCGTCTGGTGTCGATTCCGGGCGAGGTACAGGACCCGGTCGCGCCCCATGTGGCCTGTGTGTTCGCGCCGCGTTGCAAATATGCGCAAGACGCCTGCCGCGCCGGCGTGCCGCCGCTTGTCGCTGTGGGCGCGCAGCATATGGTGGCTTGCGTCCGTGCGCAGGAGCTGGCATGAAAAGCCTTCCGCGTCCACTACGTTCGCCGTTGCCATGAACACCACCCGGGACAGCCAGACCCTGCAGCCGCCACTGGTGGCAATGCGCGGCCTGAGCGTCGTATTCGGCGGCACGGTGCGTGCGCTGGAAGATGTATCGCTGGAGATCCGCGAGGGCGAGATCGTCGGCCTCGTTGGCGAGTCCGGTTCCGGCAAGACAACGCTGTGCCGCGTGCTGGTCGGTTTGACGACTGCGACTGAGGGCACGGTGGAGGTCGGTGGCGAGCCGTTGGCGGCGCAGCTGGCGCGCGATCCGCTGGCGTTCCGGCGTCGGGTCCAGATGTTGTTGCAAGATGCGGTGGCGTCCTTGTCGCCGCGTATGACGATCGGCAAGACGCTGCGCGAACCGATCATCATCCATGACCTGCCGCGTGAAGCGGCGTTGCAGCGCCTGGAACAGATTCTGCGTCGACTCGGACTGCCGCCCGATGTGCTGGCCAAGTTTCCGCACCAGATATCCGGGGGCCAGGCACGCCGGGTCGGAGTCGCGCGTGCGCTGGTGATGCAGCCGCAGTTGATTGTGGCCGACGAACCCACAGCTGGACTCGATGTGTCTGTACAGGGCGAACTGCTGAACCTGATGCTCGACCTGCAGCAGGAGCTCGGTCTGACCTATCTGCTGGTGAGCCACAACCTGAATGTGATCCGGCGCGTCTCGGGGCGCACGGCGGTGATGTACCTGGGCCAGATCGTCGAGGAAGCGCCGACGCAGCAGTTGTTCGACAAGCCGGCCCATCCGTATACGGCGGCCTTGTTGTCGACCAATCCGGCCATCGATCCGCAGCGGCGCACCCGCAGGATCGTGTTGCAGGGCGAAATTCCCAGCGTCGTCAATCCACCATCCGGTTGCCGCTTTCACACGCGTTGTCCTGTCGCGCAGCCGCGCTGCAGCGTCGAGGCTCCGGCGCTGGAGGCCGTGGCGGATGGGGCACCCGGGCGCCGCGTACGTTGCCACTTTCCGTTTTCACTGGACCTGCAGCGATGAAGCTGGTCGCGCAGTTCCCACGGGCGGTGCGAGAGATCATGACAGCGTGGATACCAATGGCCGACGGCGCCCGGCTGGCGGCCCGCATCTGGCTGCCCATGGACGCGGAGCAGAGCCCGGTGCCAGCGTTGCTGGAATACCTGCCCTACCGACGGCGCGACGGCACCAGCCACCGCGACTCGGTCACCCAACCCTATATGGCCGGTCACGGTTATGTCGCGGTGCGTGTCGATATCCGTGGCAGTGGGGACTCCGAAGGCCTGCTGACCGACGAATACACGCAGCAGGAAATCGACGACGGTGTCGCGATCGTTGCCTGGTTGGCGGCGCAGCGCTGGTGCAGTGGTCGCGTAGGCATGTGGGGCATCAGCTGGGGCGGCATCAATGCGCTGCAGGTGGCCGCCCGCAGGCCGCCTGCATTGGCGGCCATCATGCCGATCGGTTTTGCCGACGACCGCTACAACGGCGACTGCCACTTCATGGGCGGCTGCCTGCTCGAGGGCAACACCAGCTGGGGTGGTTCCTTCTTTTCCGGCAACAGCCTTGCGCCGGACCCGGCGGTGGTCGGTGACGCCTGGCGCGCGATGTGGTTGCAGCGTCTCGAACATGCCCGACCACCGATCGCCACCTGGCTGGCGCACCAGCGGCGCGACGCTTACTGGACGCTGGAGTCGGTCTGCGAGGACCATGCGCGCATCGCAGTTCCGGTCTACGCTGTCAGCGGCTGGCAGGACAGTTATGCGCGCAATGTGCTGCCGCTGTTGCAGCATCTCGACGGCCCGAAAAAAGCCTTGATCGGTCCGTGGGCCCATGGCTGGCCGCACCTGGCCCGGCCAGGCCCGGCGATCGGGTTCCTGCAGGAGGCCCTGCGGTGGTGGGACCACTGGCTCAAGGATATGGACACTGGCATCATGGACGAGCCGATGCTGCGCGTATGGATGGGCGATTGGGTGGCGCCGGCCAAGCTGGTGCCGCAGTGGCCGGGACGGTGGGTCGCGCTCTGCCGTTGGCCACAACCCGATGCCGGCATACAGACCTTGTATCCGGGATGCGACGGGCTGCTGCCCCAGGCTGGTGCCGCGGCCGAGTTGCCGCTGTGCAGTGCGCAAAACACGGGCCTGAAAGCCGGCTACCAGTGTTCGTACGGGCTCGGCCCCGACCTGTCGGACGACCAGCGCGTTGACGACGCAATGAGCCTGTGTTTCGACTCCGCGCCGCTGCAAGAGGCCTGGCAACTGCTGGGTGAGCCCGAATTCGAAGTCGACATCAGCAGCGACCAGCCGCAGGCGATGCTGGCCGTGCGCCTGTGCGACGTGGCCCCCGATGGCAGCGCGTTGCGCCTGAGTTACGGCTTGCTCAACCTGTCGCACCGCGATGGCTCGGAGCAGCCCCGGGCGCTGGTTCCCGGCCGCCTGTACCGGGTGCGTCTGCGGCTGTGCGCGCTGGCACAGGTGGTCGCACCAGGGCACCGCCTGCGCCTGGCCCTGTCGAACAGTTATTGGCCCATTGCATGGCCGTCGTCGGTGGTCAGCTGCCTGACGGTCCACACGGCGCATGCACGGCTGCGACTGCCTGTATACCAGCCGGATGCTGCGATGGAGTCGGCGTTGCCTGCATTTGGGCCGCCCGAAGGCGCGGTGCCGCATGCGCTGGACGAGATCCGGCCGCGGACCACCAGTGCCTCGCAAGATCGCATCGAAGAGCTGCCCGGCGCGGGCCGGATCGACCTGGTGCGATCGCGTGACCGGGGCGCCTGGAAGACCGGTGACACCAATGTGTTGTACGACGTCCAGGGTGAAATGCGTTTCTCCATCGCGCCCGATGACCCCTTGTCGGCCAGTCAGTCGATCGCCATGACGACGGAACTGGGGCGACCTGGCTGGGAGGTGCGCACGGCGGTCACAACGCGCCTGACGGCCGATGCGGACGATTTTCGGATCCTGGCCAGCTTGCAGGCATGGGAAGGCGTGGAGGTGGTTTTCAGCCGCGAATGGGATCTGCGGATTCCACGCGACCATCTTTAGTAATGCCCGGCGCGCACCCCATGGACGCCACGTCGCCGTTGCAGGCAACCGACAATCGGCACCACGCCTTGTACTTGGCGCGCCGCCAGCGCCTGCAGTCGGTGATGCGCGCCATGGCGGTGCCGGTGGCGGTGATCGTCGATCCGATCAACATCCTGTATGCCACCGGTGCGCGCAACATGACGGTCTGGACGGCGCGCACGCCGGCACGGTACCTGCTGGTATTTGCCGAAGGCCCCTGCGTCCTGTATGACTTCTTTGGTTGCGAACACCTGGCCAGCGCGCTGCCCACGATCGACGAGATCCGCCCGGCATTGGGCCTGTGCCATGTCGGCTCGCTGGCCGATCCGGAGGGCGCGGGGCGGGCATTTGCCGGGGAAATCGATGACTGCATGCGCCGGCATCTGGGCGGCGAGCGGCGATTGGCCGTCGACCGGTTTCCGTTTCAGACCATCGACGCGTTGCGTGCGCGTGGTCTGCTCCTGCAAGATGCCGACCCGGTGTTTGCCCGTGCCCGCGCGATCAAGATGCCGATCGAACTGCCCTATATCCGCGAGGCGGTGCACCGGGTCGAACGCGCGGCCGACGAGATGCAGGCGTCAATCGAACCCGGGCGCAGCGAGGTCGCCATCTGGGCCGACTTCCAGCGCCGTTTTCTGGCGTTGGAGGGTCAATACACGACGACCCGCCTGATGCAAAGCGGGCCACGCAGTTTCCCGTATTTTCAGGAGTGTGGTGGCCGTCTGCTGCACAGCGGAGATCTGCTGTGTTTCGACACCGACGCCCTCGGCTACCTCGGTTATGCGGTCGACTTTTCGCGCACCTTCCTGTGTGGCACGGGCGCGCCGACAGCGGTACAGAAAACGCTGTACGGGCGGGCACGCGCGCAACTCGAACACAACATCGCCCTGATACAGCCCGGCATGGCGTATGAAGAGATCGCCGAACGCGCCTGGGTCGTACCACCCGAGCATCAGCAAAGCCGCTACTACACCGTTGGCCACGGGCTGGGCATGTCGGGGGAGTTTCCCAACATCCCGCACAAAAGACCCGGGCAGCCTTACCCGCTTGCCGGCGTGGTGGAGCCGGGCATGGTGATCTGTATCGAAAGTTATATCGGCTCGGCCGGCGCTGCGCAGGGGGTGAAGCTGGAGGAGCAGTTGCTGGTGACCGACAGCGGGTGTGAACGCCTCAGCGCGATGCCGTTCGATGCGCGGCTGGGACGCGCCTGAGGCCATCGCCATCGCCATCGCCATAGGCATGGCGCGGCGCCGTCCGCCCGGTAGCGCGCTGTTTGCGCGACAACATAACCGGTCCCTTGATCCGGCCGCTTGCAAAAGCGTTGGGTTGTCGTATCATCGCGGCCGGCGCAGCTCGGTCATGGTCGATTGTTATCAATCATCAGACCGGTGCGAACAGGTTGCGGGCCATGCCCCCGCCGCTGCTGTGCCGGCCCCAAATGTCCGTCGGGGCGACACGTGCCAGACGCAGCCACGTGCAAACCGCCAGACGGATTGTTTTTTGGGTTTCCAAGATGGCTGAGTATCTGAGTCCGCAGCAGGAGCAAGTGGTCGCGCGACTGCTTGCGTCACCAATGGCACGCACCGAGTGGCCGACATGGCTGCTGATTCCAACGGTGTATGCGTCATGGTTCGCCACCCTGTACTGGTCGCGCACGCTCGGGTTGACGGCAACGACCGTGCTGCTGATACTGAGCTGCACCTGGTATATGTCACTGCAGCACGAGCTTGTGCACGGCCATCCGACGCGTTTTCGCCAGTTGAACAGACTGCTCGGATTCGCGCCATTGGCGGTGTGGTTTCCGTACACCCTGTACATGGAAAACCATCTGCGCCACCATAACGATGCACACCTGACGCTGCCCGGTGTCGATCCGGAAACGCACTATGTGTCGGACGCGGTCTGGCAGCGCAGCGGCTGGTTGATGCGGGCCTTGTTCGTGCACCGCAAACGTTTCTGGGGCCGGTTCATGTTCGGCCCGGCGATGGCCATCGCCTCGGTGCTGCGCGAGGCGGTGGAGCAAGTGCGCGCCGGCAACCTGCAATACCTGCGAATGTGGTCGCTGCATGGCGCGATGCTGGCCGCGATGCTGATCGCGGTTCACGCGTGGACGGGTATTGCCGCCTGGTACTACCTGCTGCTCGTGGCGTATCCGGCTTTGTCGCTGGCGATGGTGCGCTCCTACTATGAACACCGTGCGGCAGACGACTGCAAGCACCGCATTGCGATCAACGAGGCATCCTGGCCAATGCGCCTGCTGTATCTGAACAACAATTACCATTTGGTGCACCATGATCTGCCGACACTGCCCTGGTATTTGCTGCCCACCGTCTACTGGGCCGACCGTGATGCCTACATTGCCCGTTGTGGGGGGTTTCGCATCGGTGGTTATTCCGAACTGATCCGGCGCTTTGGGCTGACGCCGGTCGACGCACCGGTACATCCGCTGGCGCAGGAACCCCGGCCTTGAGCCGCGCAGGCAGGCCCTGGCGCCTGGCTTTTCCCATGTACAACGTCACGCCCGGGCTCGCTCTGGCGTGGGAGTCGCTGCTCCATGTGGTGATCGACGGCCTGCGCCGGCGCGGATGGGACGATCCGATGCATGTCGTTCCCACTCCCGATGACCTGATGGCGTTCTGGCGTGCGCCGGACCTGCTGTTGTCGCAGACCTGCGGATACCCGCTTGTGATGGCGCTGCAATCGGCCGTGCGGGTGCTCGCGGTGCCCGCTTTCGCCTTGCCGGGGTGCGACGGCATGGCGTATCGCAGTGTGATCCTGGTGCCAGAAGATGGTGTGCGGTCGCTCGACGCGTTGCGCGGGTCGGTCGCCGCCATCAACCAGGACCATTCCCAAAGCGGCATGAATGCCTTGCGCCACACGATCGCTCCGCTGGCGCGCGGCGGCAAGTTCTTCTCTCAGGTGGTGGTGTCGGGCAGCCATATGGCCAGCATCGCCATGCTGCAACGCGGCCAGGCGGCGGTCGCGGCGATCGATTGCGCGACCTACGGATTGGCCGTGCGCCACGCGCCAAAATTGGTCGCCGGGGTGCGGCAATTGCAAACCACCGCGCCGGCGCCCGGACTGCCCTTGATCACATCGCGGCAATTGACTGAAGCACAGGCGCAGGACCTGCAGGATGTCGTGCTGTCATTGACCGATACAGCCGCGTTGGCATTGCAGACCTTGTCAATCGACCGGTTCCATGCCATTGGACTGCCCGACTACGCGCCCATCATGGCGCAGGCCAGATTTGCCGTGGGACAGGGGTATCCGACTCTCGGTTGATTCCCGGCACGCCGGGTTATGCGGCAGAGGGCTTGAGGTAGCTAGAAAACCCTCCATACTATGTAGATTTTTGCATAGTTGAATACGGCACTTTATGTCTATTTTACGACGACGGTGATGCGGTCAATTCAACTAATTGATGGCCTCATAGTTCAATCTTGGTTTCACTAAGGGATTGTCTGTATCCTTCAAAGTGCTTCCGGTCGTTACGATGCGTGCGAGTCCCGAGCAGGTCTGTCGCTGGGGCGGCGCGTTTGTCAGCCGTTTTTACGGACTACCGGATTTGTGTTGAATGAATATCAAGGAGATTTTGCAAATGGAAAAAATCGAAACTACCAGCGAGTCGGCGATCATTGTGGATCGTCGCCAGTTGATTGCTGGCGCATCCGCTATTGGACTGGGCGCGGCCTTTGCCAGCATGCCTGCAATGGCACAGGGCAAGCCGAAAAAGGGCGGCACCTTGCGTCTGGGCATGGAGGGCGGGTCCGCTTCCGACAGCTTGGACCCACGTACCTACGCTGACTCGATCCCGATCGCCTACAGCCTGATGTTCTGGAACACGCTGGTTGAAATCGACACTGCGGGTAATGCCACGCCGGAGTTGGCCGAGAGCTGGGAGTCCAAGCCGGGCGCCTTGGAGTGGATCTTCAACATCCGCAAGGGCATCACCTTCGGCTCCGGCAAGACGCTCGATGCCGATGACGTCATCTACTCGATCAATCTGCACCGCGGCGAGACCAAGTCGCCGGCCAAGGGCCTGCTGGCATCAGTCAAGGACATCACCAAACTGTCGGCCAACCAGATCCAGATCACGCTGTCGGCCGGTAACGCCGACCTGCCTTTCATCCTGTCGGATTACCACATGATCATCGTGGCCAATGGCACGACCGACTTCTCCAAGGCCGATGGCACTGGCGCCTTCACGCTGGCCGAGTGGCAACCGGGTGTGCGTATCGTGGCCAAGCGCAAGCCGGGCAACTACTGGAAGCCGGATCGCGGCAACTTCGATACCGTAGAGTTGCGCTACATCGGTGACGCCGCCGTGCGCACCCAGGCGTTGATCACGAATCAGGTGGATGCCATCAACCGCGTCAACCAGAAGACGGTCGACCTGCTGTCCAAGAGCAAGGGCATCAAGATCTCACGCTCGCAGGGTGCCGGCAATCGGTTTGCCTTTGTGGCGCATACCGACACGGATCCCTACAAGAGCCGCGACGTGATGCTCGGGCTCAAGCACGGCATCGATCGCCAGACCATCATCAAGAACGTGTTCTCCGGATATGCAACGGTCGGCATGGACCACACCGTTGGCCCATTGAACAAGTATTACGACAAGAAGCAGAAGGCCTGGCCCTATGATCCGGACAAGGCTGCGTTCCACTTCAAGAAGGCCGGCATGAGCGGTCCGTTCGAATTGCAGGTGTCCGAAGGTGCTTACACCGGTGCAACTGACTCGGCGGTGATTTTCCAGGAGTCGCTCAAGAAGGCCAAGGTCAACCTTGACGTCAAGCGGGTGTCCGGCGACGGTTACTGGGACAACGTCTGGCTGAAGGCGCCGTTCTGTGCGGTGTACTGGGGCAATCGGCCCACGGCTGACCTGCAGTTGTCGCAGACCTTCGTCACCGGCCAGACCTGGAACGATACCCGCTATTCGAATCCCAAGTTCGACAAGCTGGTTGTGGACGCACGGGTGGAATTGGACGAGGCAAAACGGCTGGAGATGTACGCAGAATGCCAGCGCCTGCTGCATGATGAAGCCGGCATGGTCTGCTTCGCGATTGGTGACGCGCTGGATGCGGGCAGCACGAAGTTGCGGGGCTTGGAGCCGCACGCACGTTACGACATGAATGACCAGCGATTGGCCGAAAAGGGCTGGTTCGCCTGATCAGGATGTCAGCCGGGGTCGGACCCAATCACGACGGATTGGTGTTCGCGGCTCCGGCACACATGCAAGTGCGCTTGTTCAAGGCCCGTCTCACGGGCCTTGAACATGCGTTTTTTTCATGACCAAACCCGGCATTGCATGCCGGGTTTTCTAATGCCTGAACGGCTGGCTTTATAGAAAGTCCACTCATGTTAAAACTCATTGTCGGTCGACTCGGTCAAGGCGTTATCACGCTATTCGCCGTGTCGGTCCTTATTTTTGTCTGCACCCAGATTCTGCCGGGGGACGTCGCATCTGCGGTGCTCGGTCAAGGGGCGACACCCGAGGCATTGGCCGCGTTTCGCAAGGAACTGGGCCTGAACGCGCCGGCCTATATGCGGTACTTCTCCTGGTTGTGGGGGGCTGTTCAGGGGGATCTCGGTGTGTCGATGACGAACCAACGCGTCATCATCGACGAACTGTTGCCGCGCCTGTACAACACGCTTTTCCTGGCTGGTTATGCCGCATTGATCGCCATTCCGCTGTCGGTCGGCCTGGGCATTCTGGCCGCAATCAACGAAGGCAAGCTGATCGACAAGGCGTCGAACATCCTGACACTGATCACGATCTCGATACCGGAATTCTTCATTGCCTACCTGATGATCATCCTCTTCGTCGTCAACCTCGGATGGTTTCCATCGCTGGCGACGGTCTATCCGGGCATCGAGTTCAGTGAACGGGTCTACATCACGACCTTGCCGGCAGTGGCGCTGACGATGCTGGTGGCTGCGCACATGTTGCGCATGACGCGCAGTTCGGTGCTCTCGGTGATGTCCAGCCCGTATATCGAGATGGCTTTTCTGAAGGGCGCCAAGCGCTCGCGTGTGATCGCGCGCCATGCGCTGCCCAATGCGGCGGCGCCCATCATCACCGTTGTCGCGTTGAACCTGGCATATCTGGTGGTCGGCGTGGTGGTGCTGGAGGCGGTGTTCGTCTATCCGGGTATCGGGCAGTTGATGGTGGACGCGGTGTCCAAACGCGACGTGCCGGTGATTCAGGCCTGTGGTCTAGTGTTCGCCATGGTGTTCGTCGTGCTCAATACCCTTGCGGACGTGGCCATCATCCTGGTCAACCCGCGCCTGCGTCACAAGCGCTGAAGGAGAAAAGAATGAGAATATTGGGACACAAACCTACCGTCACCGCATGGATTGGCATGGCCATCATCGTAGTGAACCTGGCGGTCGCCATCTTCGGTCCGGCGTTCGCGCCGTATTCCGAATCGCAGACGGTCGGCTCCACCTGGGACGAACCCAGCATGCAGATGCTGCTCGGTGCCGACCAGATCGGCCGCGACATGCTGACACGACTGATCTACGGTGCACGCATGACGATCGGCGTCGCGCTGGCCACCACGGCATTGTCGTTTTTCATCGGTATCACGCTGGGATTCGCCGCGGCGGTGCTCGGCGGCTGGGTTGACACCGTGATCTCACGCCTGGTCGACGTTATCCTGTCGATCCCGCTGCTGATCCTGGCGCTGATCATCCTGGGCGTGTTCGGCTCGTCGATTCCGGTGTTGATCATCACGATCGCGGTACTCGATTCGACGCGCGTGTTCCGCCTGTCGCGGGCACTGGGCATGAACCTGACCGTGCTCGAATATGTCGAGGCTGCGCGTTTGCGCGGTGAAGGAACGTGGTGGATCATCCGCCGCGAGATTCTCCCCAATGCGTCGGCTCCGCTGCTGTCCGAATTCGGGCTGCGCTTTTGCTTCAACTTCCTGTTCATCGCCGCCCTGTCCTTCCTGGGCCTGGGTATCCAGCCGCCGTTCGCCGACTGGGGCGGCATGGTGCGCGAAAACTCTGCGGCTATCAACTTCGGCATGCTGGCCCCGATCTGGCCGGCACTGGCGATCACGACCCTGACGGTCGGGGTCAACATGGTTGTGGACTGGCTGCTGTCGGTCGAGGCCCGTCCGTCGGGCGCCCAGGCAGAATTGTGAGGACAACAACATGACTGACAAATCCGAAAAGAAAATCATCCTGCAGATTAAGGGTCTGCGCCTGGAGGCGGTCCGTGGGGGCGCTGTCATCGTCGACAACGTCGACGTGACGCTGCGTGCCGGTGAGGTGCTGGGGTTGATTGGCGAAAGCGGCGCTGGTAAATCCACCATTGGCCTGGCCGCAATGTCGTATGCCCGCGCCGGTGTGCATATTGCCAAGGGCGCCATTGAGATCGATGGTGTCAACATCCGCGAACTCAATGCCGCCGGTCGGCGCGACGTGCGCGGCGTGCGCATCGCGTATGTGGCGCAGTCGGCATCAGCGGCATTCAACCCGGCGCACACCATCATGGACCAGGTCTGCGAGACGCCGGTGATTCACGGCATCATGTCGCGCAAGGAGGCCGAGGCCTGGGCGCGCGATCTGTTCAAGTCACTCGACCTGCCAGAGCATGAAACCTTTGGTGACCGGTATCCGCACCAGGCATCAGGCGGTCAGTTGCAGCGCGCGATGGCGGCGATGGCGATGTCCTGCCGCCCTGACATCCTGGTGCTGGACGAACCCACGACGGCACTGGACGTGACGACGCAGATCGAGGTGCTGATTCTGCTCAAGTCGCTGATCCGCGAATACGGCTCGGCCGCTCTGTACATTACCCACGATCTGGCGGTTGTGGCGCAGGTGGCAGATCGCATCAAGGTGCTGCGCCATGGCAAGGAAGTCGAGGAAGGCACGGTCGACGAGGTGTTGCAGTCTCCGAAGCAGCAGTACACCAAGGAACTGGTCGCCGTGCGCGGCGCTGCCGCCAGCGAGCGTGCGGTGCAGTCATCGGTGCAGGACGAGGTCGTCCTAAGGGTAGAGAACGTGTATGCGGCCTACGGCAGCTTCAAAGTGGTCAACGACGTCAGCCTGGATGTGAAACGGGGCGAGACGGTGGCCGTCGTAGGTGAATCGGGTTCTGGCAAATCGACGCTGGCGCGCATTATCACCGGTTTGTTGCCGCCGACCGGGGGGCAAATCCTGTTCAAGGGCAAGCCCTTGCCCAAAAGTCTGGCCGAGCGCGACAAGAACCTCCGGCGGCAGATCCAGCTGGTGTATCAAATACCGGATGTGGCGCTCAATCCCCGCCAACGCCTGCTCGAGACCATTGGACGCCCCGTCAGTTTTTACGCCGGTCTTGGCGGGAATCAGAGCATGGTGACCGAGAGTGGTGATATGCCCGTGAAAGAGACGCTTGACCACTCGTCGAGCAACTACTTCGGCATGAAGTCCAGTGAGGTGCAAAAACGCACTCTCGAACTGCTGGATCTGGTGGAGTTGCCGCGAGACTTCCTGATGCGCCGCCCGACCGAGCTCTCGGGTGGCCAGAAGCAAAGGGTTTGCGTGGCCCGCGCGCTCGCGGCACGGCCGGACCTGATCATCCTCGATGAGCCCACATCGGCGCTCGACCCGTTGGTTGCCGAGGAAATTCTCAAATTGTTGCGCCGCTTGCAGGCGGAGCTCGGACTGTCCTATGTACTGATCACGCACGACCTTGATGTGGTGCACCGCATCGCCCACCGCACCGCGGTGATGCTCAAGGGCTCGTTCGTGGCATTCGACAAGACCGAGACGATTTTCGAGGGTCCCTACCATCCGTATACCGAACAGCTGGTCACTGCCGTGCCGGTCATGCGCAGCGACTGGCTCGACGGCGTACTGGCCAAACGGGCGGCCAAGGCCAAGGCTCAGGCTGCCCCGGCCTGACGCCACGCCCCCGGTGACAGCCGGGGGCACCGTCTGGCGCGGGTATGGGGCGCGTAGGCGTCTGCTGACACAACGGCGCGTCGGGCGCTGATTCCGCCTTCGGTGGGTTTTCGCGATCATGGGGTTATCGCAAAGCCCAACCCGAAAGGACCGATACCATGCCCTCGACCATGTCCACCTCCTGCTCTTCCACTCATCTGGATGTCGAATTGCCGCTGCAGCAGGCGTTGGCGCTCGATATTGACCTGAGCACGGTGGCCGCGGCGCGGTTGCTGGTGACTGGGTCGGGCGTTTTGTTCCAGCCCTCAATGTCGCAGGTGGCCGCCGATCCCTTGCAATCGCGCACACGCGCGGCGGATCTTTCGCGCCCGGGTTACCATGGTACGACCACCTGGAACTGGATGCGTGATGGCAATGCGAGCCTGCGCCAACGCGGTAGCGGGAAGCGATAAATCCCGCAACGCCGCCGGTTCTATTCACGGGTGGCCGGTGCTGTCAGGCCACCGGTGAATTAAACCGCAAACCGTCGTACGATTGCCGGTATGCAGTTGCCCTTGATCATGCCGTCCGTCTATCTCCCGCATGGCGGCGGGCCCGCGTTTTTCATGTCCGGTGGCATGGCGGACATGTTCCGGCCGATGGGTCAATTCCTGGCGTCTTTTCATTCCGTGCTGCCCGCCGCCCCGTCGGCGGTTCTGGTCGTGACGGCCCACTGGGAGGCCGCGACGCCAACCTTCTCCGGCGGCCGGAATCCGGAACTGATCTACGACTATCACGGCTTCCCGCCCGAGACCTACTCGATCACCTATCCGGCCAGCGGTGCGCCGGAACTGGCCGACAAGGCGGCCGGGTTGTTGCGCCAGGCGGGAATCGACGCCAGTGTCGATCCGGTCCATGGCTGGGACCATGGTGTGTTCATCCCGCTCAAGATGATGTATCCGCAGGCCGATATCCCGGTGCTGGCGATGTCGCTCAAGGCCGGGCTCGATCCGCGGGACCACATAGCCGTGGGAGAAGCCTTGCGCCCTTTGCGCTCCGATGGCGTGCTGATCATGGGCAGCGGCATGAGCTACCACAACCTGCGCCAGATGGACAACAGTGCGGCCGCGATCGCGTTCGACCGATGGCTCGACGGTGCCTTGGCCGGTGATGCCGAGCACCGCGCCAGCTGGCTCGCCCAGTGGTCGCGTGCGCCCTCGGGGCAGGTATCCCATCCGCGCGAAGAACATCTGCTTCCGCTGATGGTGGCCTCCGGCGCCGGTGGCGACGCGACGGGGCGCAAGTTGTGGGGCGGCACGGTCGGCGCCACAGCGGTGTCGGCCTGGGCGTTCGACTGAGCAATGCGGCACAGGCGAAGTTGCATTGCGTGCCAGTTTGAACGCAGATCGATCAATGGGCCGGCATGATCGGCAACTGCGTTGGTATGGTGCATTGCAACAAGATGAAATCCGACGGCGTCGAGTCGAATAATGCCGTTTCCTTTTCGCGAGGAAAGGCGAAAAACCAGAACCCATGCACACACACCAGATTCCCCACATCAATGTCGCAGCCTTGTTCGGGCTTGATACCGAGGCACAGGCGCTTGTCGACGCACATATCCAAACCGCCGCCCGTGACGAAGGCATGATGGTCATCACCGGGCTGCCGTCATGGGCGAAGCTTGGTGCTGTACGGCGGCGCGAGTTGCTGGCCCTGTTCGGCTTGCTTCCGCATCAGATCCGCGGGTTGGCGCGGTGGCATTTCGACCGGACCCGGCCCAATGTGTACCGCGGCTGGTTTCCGCTGCAAGATGGCGAGGCCACCTACAAACAGGGTATCGACATGGGCCCGGATGTCGCGTTCGGGCCGTCCGTGGTGGATCCGACGGATCCGCTATGTGAGGCGACGCCGTTGCCGGATGAAGCCGCGTTGCCGGGTTGGCGGCAGGCCGTGAAAGACTATTACCTGGCGATGGACCGCTTGTCCAGGGTCCTGATGCAGTCGATCGCACGCGGCCTGGGTCTTGCGCCCGGCACGTTCGACGCTGCGTTCAACGGTGGCGTCTCCACCTTGCGGCTGTTGCACTATCCGGTGCGAACCGAGTCGTCGTTCGTGGGTGTCGATCCGCAAGAGGTGTGGGTCGAGTCGCACGGCGTACAGCGCTACCTGTTGGCGCGCGACCATGTGGACAGCGGCTTCATGACCTTGCTCGCGCAGGATGGCGTGGACGGTTTGCAGGCGCAGCATCGGGACGGAACCTGGGTCAATGTTCCGCCGCAGGAGAACGCGCTGGCGGTCAACTTCGGCAAGGTGCTGGAGCTGTGGACAGGGGGGCTGATCCGTGCCACCCGGCATCGGGTGCTGGGGGCCGGTCGCGAACGGTATTCCGTGCCGTTCTTCTACGAGGCGCGGCCTGATGCCGTCATTGCGCCGCTCCCCCTTGCGGGTGCGCCGGCGTTCGAGCCGTTCTTTTTCGGCGACCATTTCTGGGCGGTGACGACCCGGTTTGTCGAGCAAAAAGGCGTCGCGCACCTTCGCACGCCGCGCGGCAGGCCGGTCATGGTGGCGTGATCCCGCCAGGTAAGTGCAACGCGCTGGTAATGCAACCCGGCACTCCGGTGAGCCTTGGTAGCGGCTCACCGGTCTACATGCGCCATGTCGCCCGGCCACTGTGCCAACGCCGGCGCTATGTCGACATAGTCACTCTTGTCATCCACGTAGATGTGGCACAGCGTCTTCAACCCGGTCGGGCCGTCGAGCGTGCCACTGCCGATCGAGAGGGTGTCGGCATCGTCGCTCTGCCAGAACAGGCTGGAGCCGCAGTGCTGGCAAAAGCCCCGCGATGCGCGGTCGGACGAACGGTACCAGCGCAGCGCACCATCGGCGTCCTCGATAGTGATGTCGCTACGCCGGGCGCAGGTTGCCGACCAGTAATGGCCACTGGTCTTGCGGCATTGGCTGCAGTGGCAGGCGATGCTGTCGCGCAGCGCGCCATGCACCGAGTAGCGCACGGCGCCACACAGGCAGGAGCCGCGGCAGCGCGATGTCACGGGCGCATTGACGGGTTGTCGTCAGATATTGGAGTCGGCGAACGCGCCCTTGCGCCGGTTCATGTAGTCCAGGATCGCCTCATCCACCGCCACGTCCATCGGCGGCAGTTCGTATTCGGCCAGCTGCTTCTTGAAGCTCGCGTTGGCGCGTTGCGCCAGGTCGCGGGAACCTTCTGATTCCCACTGCTCGTAGCTGTTGTTGTCGGTGATCGGCGAACGGTAGAACGCATTCTCGAAATTGGCCTGGGTGTGGGCGCAGCCCAGGAAGTGCTTGCCGGGGCCGACCTCCCGGATCGCGTCCATCGCCTGGCCGTTCTCGGACATGTCCACGCCGTTGAGCAGTGTGTGCATCATGCCGGCCTGGTCGACGTCCATGATGAACTTCTCGTACCCCATGGACAGACCGCCCTCAAGCCAGCCGGCGGTGTGCAGCACGAAGTTGACGCCGCCAAGGCAGGTCGGCAGCAGCGTGTTGGCAGATTCGGATGCAGCCTGCGCATCGGCGATCTTGGAGCCGCACAGGCCCCCACCGGAGCGGAACGGAACCCCCAGGCGGCGGGCCAGGGCGGCCATCACGTAAAGCACCAGTGCAGGTTCCGGTGTGCCGAAGGTTGGCGCACCCGACTGCATCGAGATGCTGGACGCAAAACTGCCCATCACCACCGGCGCACCCGCGTTGCACAACTGCACGAAGGCCATGCCCGCCAGCGCCTCGGCCAGTGTCTGGGCGCAGGTGCCGGCCACGGTGACCGGCGACATCGCGCCAGCCAGGATGAACGGCGTGATGATGGTCGCCTGGTTGTTGCGCGCATAGACCTTGGCCGCACCGAGCATGGTGTCGTCGAAGGTCATCGGCGAGTTGGCGTTGATCAGGTTGATGACCACGGTGCGCGGCTTGCCGGTGAGCGGGTCAATGTAGTTGTCGCCGAACAGGATCTTCGCCATCTCGACCGTGTCCTGGGCCCGCTCGGGATGCGTCACCGAACCCATGAACGGCTTGTCGCTGTACTTCATGTGGCTGTAGACCATGTCGAAGTGGCGCTTGTTCACCGGCAGGTCGACTGGCTCGCAGATCGTGCCGCCCGAGTGGTGCAGTGAATTGGCCGTGTAAGCCAGCTTCACGAAATTGCGGAAATCCTCGATCGTTGCGTAGCGCCGGCCCTTGTCGAGGTCGCGCACAAATGGCGAGCCATAGGCGGGTGCGAACACCGTGTTCTTGCCGCCGATGACGACGCTGCGTGCCGGGTTGCGGGCATGCTGCGTGAATTCGCGCGGCGCCGTGGCCTGCACCAGCTTGCGTGCCAGGCCAGATGGAAAACGTACCCGTTCTCCTTTGACGTCGGCGCCCGCAGCTCGGAACAGCTCCAAAGCCTCCGGTTCGTCGCGAAACTCGATGCCGGTCTCCTCCAAAATGAGGTCGGCATTGCGTTCGATGGTTTGCAGGCCTTCCTCGTCCAGCACCTCGTAATAGGGAACGCGACGGGTGATATAGGGCACCGACTGGCTGCTGCGCGCCGTGCGGGCCGCGCGTTTGGCCTCGCGTCCACCGCCGGCGCGTCGACCACGCGGTGCACTATCAGCGCCCTGAACCAAAACCTCATCCATGTCGAAACTCCATTAGGGGGAAACGCGGGTGCCGGAGCGCCCGAAAGTAGCGAGAGTATGGTCAAGCCCGGCCAAACATGTGATCCGCAAGCGACGCTGCCTAGCTCGCTCACGCCAAAGGCGATGCCGCCTTTGGCTTCGTGTTCTTGCCCCGCCATGGCGTCGCGCGAAATCACAGCAGTTGTCGTCGGCAGGCCAGTGTCTGTCGTTTGCCGTCAAAGCCAACGGCGCTGTCGCCACTAGTATTCGCGCGGCTCCAGAGTCTTTCTTTTTTTCTTTCATTTTCAGCGCAGGGAAACAGCATGGTTGCAAAAGTGATCGACGGCCATGCCGTCGCCCGGCAGGTGCGCGAAGAGTGCCGCCTGCAGACACAGGCGCTGATGGCGCGGGGCGTGGTGCCGGGCCTGGCCGTCGTCATCGTCGGGGACGACCCGGCCTCCAGGGTCTATGTGGCGAACAAGATCAAGGCCTGCAACGAGGTCGGCCTCAAGTCCACCGTCTACGCCTATGCGGCCGACACCCCGGATGCCGAGGTCGAGGCCAGGATTCTGAGCCTCAATGCCGACCCGCTGGTGCACGGCATTCTGGTGCAGTTGCCGCTGCCAAAACACTTCGATGGCAAACGCGTGCTGGCGGCGATTTCGAGCGACAAGGACGTGGACGGTTTCCACCTGTACAACGTCGGAGCCCTGGTTCAGGGCGAGACGCTGTTTCCACCCTGCACCCCGTTCGGCGTGCAGAAGATGCTCGAATACGAAAACATTCCGATCGAGGGGCAGAACGTGGTGGTGGTGGGCGCCAGCAACATCGTTGGCAAACCCATGGCGCTGATGCTGATGCAAAAGGATGCGACCGTCGTCATCTGCCATGCCAAGACCCGCGACCTGGCGCAGTTCACGATTCTGGCCGACATCCTGGTGGTGGCGGCGGGCCGGCCGAACCTGATCCTGCCGCAGATGGTGCGTACCGGCGCGGTCGTCATCGACGTCGGTATCAACCGCCTGCCCGACGGAAAACTGGTCGGCGACGTGGACTTCGAAGGCGTGCGGCAGAAGGCGTCCTACATCTCGCCGGTGCCCGGCGGCGTCGGGCCGATGACGGTGACCATGCTGGTGCACAACACGGTGCAGTCGGCGCTGCGCAGTGCGCAGGCCCTGGACCCCGGGTTGGCCAGTGCCGACACCGGCGCGGCGGTCGCCATCTGAACGTCCAGCCCGGCCCTGTCGCGCCCGGATTGCGCAATGTCGTAATGTGGACACTCTGGGTGCATGCCGTATCGACAATCCGGGGGGCCGGATAATGGCGGGCATGCGGCCGGCAGGTCTGCCGCCCCCACCCATCGCGCTGGGTCAGCGCACTTCATCTCACTTTAGGTAAACCGCAATGGCAAAGATGTCTTCGATCCAGGAATTCGACCCCGAACTGGGCGCCGCGATGGCCGCCGAGGCCCAGCGCCAGCAGGACCATCTGGAACTGATCGCGTCTGAAAACTACACCAGCCCGCGGGTCCTGGAAGCCCAAGGCAGCGTATTGACCAACAAATACGCCGAAGGGTATCCCGGCAAGCGCTATTACGGCGGCTGCGAGTATGTGGACGTTGCCGAGACGTTGGCCATCGACCGCGCCAAGCAGCTGTTCGGCGCAGACTGGGCCAATGTGCAGCCGCATTCCGGCTCCAGCGCCAACGCGGCGGTCTACATGGCGCTGCTGCAGCCAGGCGACACCATCCTGGGCATGAGCCTGGCCCATGGCGGGCACCTGACGCACGGCGCCAAGGTCAGTTTCTCCGGCAAGATCTACCACGCCGAGCAATACGGCATCGACACCAAGACCGGCCTGATCGACTACGACGCGCTGGAAGCGCAGGCCGTCGCAGTCAAACCCAAGATGATCATTGCCGGTTTTTCGGCCTATAGTCGGCACCTGGACTTCGCGCGTTTTCGCGCCATCTGCGACAAGGTCGGTGCCCTGCTGTTCGTCGACATGGCGCACGTGGCGGGCCTGGTTGCCGCCGGCCAGTATCCGAATCCGCTCCCTTATGCCGACGTGGTCACCACAACCACGCACAAGACGCTGCGCGGCCCGCGCGGCGGCCTGATTCTGTGCCGTGCCAACCCGGAGATCGAGAAAAAGCTCAACTCCATGGTGTTCCCCGGCACCCAGGGCGGCCCGTTGATGCATGTGATTGCCGGCAAGGCGGTCGCGTTCAAGGAGGCGCTGCAACCTGAATTCAAGGCCTACCAGCAGCAGGTCATCGTCAATGCCAAGGCCATGGCCGAGGTGTTCATGCAGCGTGGGTTCGACATCGTCTCGGGCGGTACCGACAACCACCTGATGCTGGTCAGCCTGATTCCGAAAGGCCTGACCGGCAAGGAAGCTGACGCGGCGCTGGGACGTGCTCACATCACGGTGAACAAGAACTCGGTGCCCAACGACCCGCAGTCGCCGTTCGTCACCAGCGGTATCCGGGTCGGCACGCCGGCCATCACGACGCGCGGATTTGGCGAAGCCGAGTGCCGCGAGGTCGCCACGCTGATGTGCGACGTGCTCGACAAACTCGGTGACGCATCGGTCGAGAAGGCGGTCGCCGAGAAGGTGGTCGCCTTGTGCCACCGTTTCCCCGTTCCGGCCTGATTCATCATCGTCTTCCGGTTCGGCAACGCACCACCTGAAAGTCCGCCATGGCCCTGAGCGTCTTCGATCTGTTCAAGATTGGCATCGGCCCGTCTTCGTCGCATACCGTGGGTCCGATGAAGGCGGCCGCGCTGTTTGCCCGTCGGCTGGAAAAATCCGGGCTGCTGCCCCAGGTGACCCGGATCGAGGCCAAGTTGTATGGCTCGCTGGGGGCCACCGGCAAAGGCCACGGCACCGACACCGCGGTGATGCTCGGGCTCGAGGGCCTGATGCCCGACACGATCGATCCGGACAGCATCGACGGGCGTATCCATGTGATCCGCGCGCAGGCGCGCCTGCAGATCGACGGGGTGCAAGGCATCGCGTTTAACGAACGCAAGGACCTGTTGTTCATGCGGCGCGAAACGCTGCCGTTCCATTCCAACGGCGTGCGATTCTCTGCGTTCGCGCTCGACGGCAGCGTGCTCGATGAGCGCCGTTATTTCTCGGTTGGCGGAGGCTTCGTCGTTTCCCAGGAAGAGGCGGACAAGTCCGCGAACGATCCACACCTGGTGGCCGATGCGACGGTGCTGACGCATCCTTTCAGCAGCGGCGATGCTTTGCTGGCGATCACGCGGGAAACCGGCATGTCGATCGCGCAGGTGATGCGGGTCAACGAACACGCCTGGCGTACCAATGCCGAGCTCGACGCCGGCCTGGATCAGATCTGGGCGGTGATGAAGGCCTGCGTGGAGCGGGGCTGTCGTACCGAAGGCCATTTACCTGGTGGCATGAAGGTCAAGCGCCGCGCGGCTGAATTGCACCGCCGTCTGAGTGAGCGGCCGGAGCGCGCGCTCCAGGACCAGTTGTCGATCCTCGATTTCGTCAACCTGTACGCGATGGCGGTGAACGAGGAAAACGCCGCCGGTGGCCGCGTCGTGACCGCACCGACCAACGGTGCGGCCGGAATCGTTCCGGCCGTCATGCTGTACTACGACCGTTTTGTGCCCGGTGCGAATCAGGCCGGTATCCGGGACTTCCTGCTCACTGCCGGTGCGATCGGTCTGCTGTACAAGGAAAATGCCTCTATCAGCGGCGCTGAAGTCGGGTGCCAGGGCGAGGTCGGCGTGGCCTGCTCGATGGCTGCCGGCGCGCTTGCCGCAGTGATGGGTGGCACGCCCGAGCAGGTCGAGAACGCGGCCGAGATCGGTATGGAGCACAACCTGGGCCTGACCTGCGACCCGGTCGGCGGGCGAGTGCAGATTCCCTGCATCGAGCGCAATGCCATGGGTTCGGTCAAGGCGCTGAACGCGGCGCGGATGGCGTTGCGCGGCGACGGCACGCATTACGTGTCGCTGGACAAGGTGATCAAGACCATGCGCGACACCGGGCGCGACATGATGACCAAATACAAGGAAACCAGCCGCGGTGGGTTGGCTGTCAATGTCATCGAATGCTGAGATGGTAGGGGTCCGTTGCTTGCTTGCTGGGTTGGTGTTGGTCAAGGCCAAGGCCTTGACCAGCGAGCACGGTTGGCTTCTGGCGGCAGGTAGCGCAACAGTAGCGGCGCGCAGCGCGCTCCGTAAACTGACTCGACGCGCCTGTTTGAGCGCAGCGCCCGCAGGGCGCGTAGCGAGTTGCGCGTCGCGACCGTCGGTCGAGCATCGCAGCGAAGTCGGGCGAAGCACCAACCGCCCCAGTGTGAGCCGGCCCCGGCCCGCCCATTGCGCACTGCGGGCCACTGCTGCGGGCAGTGGTGCACCTACTGATGAGACCCTGACCTTCACCCTGAATCAAAGACCGGACGCACCGTGAACCGATTTTCCATTTTCAGCATTGCCCGCAATGCCATGTCTTATCACGAGAACTGGCAGAAGCAGTGGCGCAGCCCCGAACCCAAGCGGGAATACGACGCCATCATTGTCGGCGGGGGCGGCCATGGGCTGGCCACCGCCTATTACCTGGCCAAGGAACACGGCATGCGCAACATCGCCGTGGTCGAAAAGGGATGGCTTGGCGGTGGCAACACTGCGCGCAACACCACCATCGTGCGTTCCAACTATCTGTGGGACGACGCGACGCATCTGTACGAGAAGGCGCTGCAGTTGTGGGAAGGCCTGTCGCAGGAGCTGAACTACAACACCATGTTCAGCCAGCGCGGTGTGATGAACGTCGGCCATTCGCTGCAGGACATGCGCGACATCCACCGGCGCGTCAACGCGAACCGGCTCAACGGTGTTGACGGCGTGGTGCTCAGCCCCGACGAGATCAAGGCCAAGGTGCCGATCATGAACACCTCGTCGTCGTTGCGCTATCCGGTCATGGGTGCCTCGTTTCAGCCGCGCGCCGGCGTTGCGCGCCACGATGCGATTGCCTGGGGGTTTGCACGCGCCGCCGATGCGCTGGGCGTGGACATCCTGCAGAACTGCGAAGTCATCGGTATCCGGCGCGACGGCGGCCAGGTCACAGGCATCGAGACCACGCGCGGCATGATCGCCTCCAAGAAGATCGGCATCGTTTCGGCCGGCCACAGCACAGTGCTGGCCGACATGGCCGGCATCCGCTTGCCGCTGGAGAGCCATCCGCTGCAGGCGCTGGTGTCCGAGCCGCTCAAGCCGATCCTGCATACGGTGGTCATGTCCAACGCCATTCACGCCTATGTGAGCCAGTCTGACAAGGGTGATCTGGTCATTGGTGCCGGCATCGACAGCTTCATCGGTTACGGCCAGCGCGGCAGTTTCCCGGTGGTCGAGCACACCTTGCAGGCGATCTGCGAAATGTTCCCGATCTTCCGCCGCGTGCGCATGAACCGGCAGTGGGCCGGCATTGTCGACGTGGCGCCCGACGCCTGCCCGATCATCTCCAAGACCGATATCAAAGGGCTGTACTTCAATTGCGGCTGGGGCACCGGCGGTTTCAAGGCGACGCCGGGTTCGGGCTGGGTCATGGCGCACACGATGGCGCAGGACCGGCCGCATGAACTCAACGCCGCATTCTCACTGGACCGCTTCTACACCGGTCACCTGATCGACGAACACGGCGCGGCCGGTGTCGCGCACTGAAGGCGCACGGCGCCCACATGGATTGACAAGAAAATGCTGCTAATCACCTGCCCCTGGTGCGGACCGCGCGCCGAAAGCGAATTCAGCTGTGGTGGCGAGGCGCATATCGTGCGTCCGCTGGACACCGATGCGCTGGACGACAAACAGTGGGGCGACTACCTGTTCATGCGCAAGAATCCCAAGGGACAACATTTCGAGCAATGGCACCACAGTCAGGGTTGCCGGCGCTGGTTCAACGCAGAGCGCGACACCGTGACCTACCGTTTCAAGCAGTTCTACAAGCCGGGCGAACAGGCGCAAGGCGCCACGCTCGAAGCAGGCAGCGCGCCAGCAGCGCCTGCCGAGACCGGCACCGTTGGCGAAGGTGGGGGTAAGTCATGAGTGGATCCCGCATCGACAAGGCCGGACTCCGGCTGGATCGCAAACGACCGGTCCAATTCCGCTTCAATGGCCGCACCTACCAGGGTTTTGCCGGCGACACGCTGGCGTCGGCGGTACTGGCCGCGGGCGACACCGTGTTGTCGCGGTCGTGGAAATACCACCGTCCGCGTGCCATCCTGACCTGTGGCGTCGAGGAGCCGGCGGCGCTGGTGCAACTGGAGTCCGGGGCGGTGACGATCCCGAATGCCAAGATGCCCGAGGTCGAACTGTATGAAGGCCTGCAGGCGAACAGCGTCTTGCCCTGGCCCAGCCCCGGCAAACAACTGCTGAGCATCAACCGTTGGTTCGCCCCGCTGTTTCCGGCCGGCTTCTATTACAAGACTTTCATGTGGCCGGCCAAAGCCTGGCTTTGGTATGAGCGTGTCATCCGCAAGGCCGGCGGCCTGGGCGCGGCGCCCGAACTCGAAGACCAGGATCAGTATGTGCAGCAAAACATCCACTGCGACGTACTGGTGGCCGGCGGCGGTATTGCCGGGCTGGCCGCGGCCTTGGCGGCCGGTCGCACCGGCGCGCGGGTGATCCTGGCCGAACTGGGGGCGCATCTGGGCGGCAGCGCGCATCGGCTGCAGGGCACGATCAACGGCAAGTCCGCCCGCGCCTGGGTGGCGGACGCAGAGCGTGAACTGGCGCAGATGCCCGAGGTACGCATCATTCGCCGTGGCGTGGTGTTTGGTTACCACGACCATAACTTCCTGACCATCCGCGAATCGCTGACCGACCATCTTCCGCTGGCCGAACGCACCGGATTCCGTGAGTGTATGTGGCGCGTACGCGCCGCCCAGGTGGTGCTGGCCACCGGTGCACATGAGCGTCTGATGGTGTTCGGCAACAACGACCTTCCAGGTGTGATGTTGTCGTCCGCCATGGCCGACTACGCCGAACTCTATGGTGTTCGGATCGGCTCTCAGGTTGTCATCACGACCAGTTGCGACAGCGCCTACGCCGATGCCCGCTTGCTGGTGGCGGCCGGGGCCCAGGTCACGGTGGTCGATACCCGCGCGGGCGAGCCGCAAGGCGGCAGCCGGGCGCACAAGGCGCAGGCCGATGGTGTCACCGTGTTGCGCGGATGGGTGCCGGTGCAGGCCCGCGGCTCGGCGGCGGTCGCCGGACTGCTGGTGCGCCAGATGGACGGCGACAAGGCCAGTGGCGAACAACGCGAACTGCCGTGCGACGCGATCGGCATGGCCGGGGGCTGGAACCCCGCCATCCATCTGTATTCCCACTCCGGCGGCAAGGCACGCTGGGACGATGAGCTGGTTTGTTTCAAACCCGGTCCGATGATGCCGCAACAGGCCAGTGTCGGCGCCTGCAATGCGACCTGGAGCCTCGGCTCAAGCCTGGACGAAGGCAGCCTGGCCGGTGCCGCGGCGGCCACCCAGGCCGGTTTCGTGGCCCGGGCCGAAGCCTATGCGGTCGACGAAAGTGCGATCGAGCCGACCGGCAAGTTCTGGATCGCCGAGACAGGTGAGCCCTTGTCGCGCCGTCCCAAGGCGTTTGTCGACTACCAGAACGATGTGTCGGCGAGTGATATCGAACTGGCGATCCGTGAAGGTTTCGAGTCGATCGAACACATCAAGCGTTACACCGCCATGGGATTCGGCACCGACCAGGGCAAGCTGGGCAATATCAACGGTATGGCGCTGGCCGCGCGCGCCATGGGCAAGCCGATCGACAAGGTCGGCACCACCACGTTCCGGCCCAATTACCTGCCGATCTCGTTCGGTGTTTTTGCCGGACTGGAGCGCGGCGAGTTGTTCGACCCCGCGCGCAGGACCAGCCCGCACGAGGCGCATGTGGCGGCCGGCTGCCTGTTCGAGGATGTCGGCCAGTGGAAACGCCCCTGGTATTTCCCGAAGGACGGCGAGGACCTGCACACCGCAGTGAATCGCGAAGTGGTCGCAGTGCGTAAAAGCGTGGGCATGCTCGACGGCTCCACGCTGGGCAAGATCGACATCCAGGGCCCGGATGCGTCCAAGCTGCTGAACTGGGTCTATACCAACCCCTGGCTCAAGCTGGAGGTCGGCAAGTGCCGCTACGGCCTGATGCTGGACGAAAACGGCATGGTGTTCGACGACGGCGTCACGGCACGGCTGGGCGAAAACCATTACCTGATGACCACCACCACCGGCGGCGCGGCCCGGGTGCTGGGCTGGCTTGAGCGCTGGGTGCAGACCGAATGGCCCGACATGCAGGTCTATATGAGCTCGGTCACCGACCAGTGGTCGACCTTTGCCGTGGTCGGGCCGAACAGCCGCGCTGTGGTGCAGAAGGTGCTGACCGATGTCGACCTGTCCAACGCGGCTTTCCCGTTCATGAGCTGGCGTACCGCCACGGCCGCCGGCGTACCGGCGCGCATCATGCGGATCAGCTTCTCCGGCGAGTTGTCGTTCGAGGTGAATGTGCCGTCCAGCGCCGGCGCACATGTGTGGAAGGCGCTGATGGAGGCCGGCAAGGAGTTCGACATCACGCCATACGGCACCGAGGCCATGCACGTGCTGCGCGCCGAGAAGGGCTACATCATCGTCGGTCAGGATACCGATGGTTCGATCTCGCCACATGACCTGGGCATGGGCGCGATGGTATCCAAGACGAAAGACTTCCTGGGCCGGCGCTCGCTCGCGCGCACCGACACTGTCAAAAGCGACCGCAAGCAACTGGTTGGCCTGTTGACCGACGAGGAGCCGCTGGTGCTGCCCGAAGGCACTCAGCTCACCGAGCAGTCCAAGGCTTCGCCGCCGCCGGTGTCGATGATCGGCCATGTGACCTCAAGTTATTACAGCCCGACACTGGGCCGTTCCATCGCGATGGCCGTGGTGCGCTCCGGCCAGGCGCGCATGGGCCAGAAAATTCATGCGGCGCTGGCCGACGGGCGCTATGTGGCCGCTACGGTCTGCAGCCCGGTGTTCTACGATCCGGAAGGGAAACGCCTCCATGCATGACGCCGTTCTGAACAGCCCGCTGGCGGGCCTGCTGGGCCGCCAGGCCCGTGACCTGCAGGTGGACGGGCGCACCTGCACCCTGGCCGAGATTCCATTTGTCGACATGCTGAACCTGCGCGGTGACGCCCGGGACCCGCGTTTTGCCAAGGCGGTGCTCGACACCACCGGCATGCATCTGCCTTTGCTGGCCAACACTGCCAGTATCGATCCGCAGCGCCAGATGTTGTGGCTCGGTCCCGACGAATGGCTGCTCAAGCTGCGCGACCGCCAGGGTGATGCGGTCGCGCAGGCGTTGCAGGCCGCCTTGACCGGCGTGCACAGCGCGGTGGTCGATGTCGGCCATGGCAACACCACGCTGCTGCTGCAAGGCCCGGGCAGCGCCGACCTGCTGGCGCGGGGTTGCCCGCTCGACCTGCATCCGCGCGCCTTCCCCACCGGTGCGCTGGCGCAAAGCCATATTGCCAAGGCGGGTGCCACGGTGTTGTGTCTGTATGCTGGCATCCAGTATGAGATCACGGTGCGGCGTAGTTTTGCAGACTACCTGGTGCGGTGGTTGTGTGAAGCGGGGCAGTAAAACGTCTGTCGGTTCCTGGCCGCACGGCAGAGGTTCCACCATGTCCAGGTGCGCAGAGCGGTGGGTGCTCCAATGAGCTATAGCCTGGGCATCGACACCGGCGGAACTTTCACCGATGCCGTGCTGCTCGACGCCACGCGCCGGGTTGTGGCGGCGGCCAAGAGCCTGACCACGCCGTTTGACCTGGCGGTCGGCATTGGCGGCGCGCTTGACCAACTGCCCCAGTCGATGCTCGCGGCCGTCGAACTGGTGTCGCTGTCCACAACGCTGACCACCAATTCGGTGGTCGAAGGCAAGGGCGCACCGGTATGTGTGCTCCTGGCCGGTTACGACGCAGCACAGATCAAGTCCAGTGGCCTTGTTGAACTGCTGGGCATGGACGCCATCGTGTCCTTGCCCGGTGGCCATGATGCCGGCGGGTTCGCGCTGGTGCCGATCGACGCGACGCTGACCCGCGAGGCCATCGTGCGCCAGGCGCCACGGGTTTCGGCCTTCGCCATCTCGGCCAGTTTCGGTGTGCGCAATCCCGAGCATGAACTGCAGATGCGCGCGCTGGTCGAGGAACTGTGCGACAAGCCGGTAACCTGTGGTCACGAACTGGCGTCCAGCCTGGGCGCACCGCGGCGTGCGCTGACGGTGGCGCTCAATGCGCGCATGGTCTCGCATGTGAAGGCACTCATCGAATCGGTGCGCCAGACCCTTGCGCTGCACCACATCGACGCGCCGCTGATGATGGTGCAGGGCGACGGCTCGCTGGTCAACGTCACCCGTGCGCTGCGGCGCCCGGTGGGCACGGTGTTGTCCGGTCCGGCCGCCAGCGTGCTGGGGGCGTGTGCGCTCAGCGGTCATGCGGACGCGATCGTCGCTGACATGGGCGGTACCACCACCGACATTGCCGTCGTGCGCGGCGGCCAGCCCGAACTGAGCTTCGACGGCGCCATGATTGGTCAGTGGCGCCCGATGGTCGAAGCGGTCAAGGTCTACGCCATCGGGCTTGGCGGCGACAGTGAGGTGCGTTTTGGCGGCGGCGAAGGATTGGTGATCGGTCCGCGCCGGGTGTTGCCGCTGAGCCTGCTGGCGCACCAGCATCCGTGGGTGCTCGCGGTGCTCGAACGCCGGCAGACCGAGTCGCCCCATGCCAGCCAGCTCCGTTTCGCGCAGCGCCTGCAAGGCGATGCGGCGATGCTGTCGCGTCTGGCGCCGGACGAGACCATGGCGTGGGAGCGTCTGGCCAAAGGCCCGGTCGACCTGGAGCGCGCCAACATCGAGGACCGCGACCTGGCCAAGGCCGTTGCCCGCCTCGAGCGCAAGGGGCTGGCGATCTACAGCGGTTTCACGCCTAGTGACGCGGCCCATGTGCTTGGGATGTCCAGCCACTGGAACACCGAGGCAGCCGTGTTCGGCGCACGGATATGGGCGCGCCAGATGCGCCATCTGTATGGCCTGGGAACCTGGATCCAGGGCGACGCCGTGGCACCGTCGCGCCAGATCGTCGACAAGGTGATCGCCTCCATCAGCCAGAAACTGATCGAGGCCGGCCTGAACGACGCTGGCCAGATGAACGAGGCCAACGCGGGCAAGGTGGCCAGCCTGCTCGCGACGATGGCCATGCAGGCGGGCGGGCGTGAGGCCGGCCCGGCGTCGGTGTTCAGCCTGCGTTTTGCACCCCAGTTGCCGCTGGTGGCCGTCGGTGCGCCGGCAGCCAGTTATTACCCGGACGTCGCGCGTGGCCTGGGCATGGCGCTCGAACTTCCGCCATTCGCCGAGGTGGCCAATGCGGTCGGTGCGGTGCTCGGCCAGGTGTCGCAGCGGGTGCACCTGACCGTGACCCAGCCGGTGCGGGGCGTGTTCCGGGTATTCACCTCCGGTGGCCCGCGCGATTTCGACCGCCTGGCGCCGGCGATCATGCTGGCACAGCAACTGGCCAGTACCGCGGCCATGGCGCAGGCGCTGGAGGCGGGCGCTGCCCACGCGCAGGTCGTGCTCAGCCAGCATGACAACCAGGTGAACAATGACATCGATGGCAGCATGTTTTTCGAGGCGCGGGTCACCGCTACCGCATCCGGACCACCGCTGACCCGTGCTGACCGGGTCAGCCGGGCCGCAACCCATGGCAGCGTCGCACAGGTCGCTTGAGCCGGCCCTGGCCGAACACGGCCTGCGGCTGCGCGGCGGCTGGATTCCGACACCACAGGACGACCTTCCGTCTTTGGGTGGCGGTGCGGCGCCGGCCGTGGTCTGGATGGTCGGGCAGGTCGGCTCTGAGTGCTGGCCGGTGTTTTCCGGTTCGCCGTTTTTCTCCGACGGCCTGCCCGATCCGATGGACCGCTGGAGCAAGTCCATTGGCGACGATCTGGCGCTACGCCACGGTGGTGTGGCCGTCTATCCGTCCGACGGCCCGCCCTATGCACCGTTCCAGCAATGGGCACAACGCGCCGAGCCATTGCAGCGAAGTCCGCTGCTGCTGCAGATCCATCCGCAGTATGGCTTGTGGCATGCGTACCGATTCGCACTGCTGCTGCCTGACCTCAGCGCCCGGGATCGGCACTGGCTTGCGTGCAGCGTGGCCATGCCGACGGCTGACCTGTGCCTGCAGTGTGATGGGCAGCCCTGTTTGACGGCATGCCCGGTTGGCGCATTTGCGCCGCATGTGTACGCGGTCGATGTGTGTGCTGACCATCTGCACGGCGGGCAGGGGCAGCCATGCATGGAGCGGGGTTGCCTGGCCCGGCGCGCCTGTCCGGTAGCCATACCGCATCACTATTTGCCGGCACACGCCGCGTTCCATATGCAGGCGTTTGGGCAGCGGCATTGAACCGACGCGGCCCGTGCAGGCCGGCATAGCCAGGTGAAGTGTGAAATATGAAATAGGGGCCCATCCGCCTCGACCGCGCCATTGCGTCACGGGATCACTGGCTCTGCAGTACCGTCAAGGCGACGCCGCCGATGGTGATCGCCAGACCCAGCACGACGAAAAAACCGATGCCCTCTCGGTTGCGAAACAGCAGCAAGCTCACCGGCAGCACGATGAGCGGCGTGCACATCGTGATCAGCGCGGCGACGGACGCTGGAATATGGGCCAGCGACGCGATCATGAATGCCTGCGCGATGACCTGCATGCAGCCGATACCGGCATACACCATGGCGGCTCCCGGCTGCTCCGCGATGCGCAGGCGCAAGGGACCCAGTTTGCGCCGGTTGACGAACGTCAATGCCAAAGTGCCGGCGCATGCGCCCAGGGCCACGCCGGCGATGGGTTCATTCCACGACTGGATGGATACCGCACGCAGGATATGGCTGACCGAATAGGCGGTCGCGCTGCCTATGCCGATCAGCGCAAAGCGCTGCAGATCGATCTGCTGTTGATGCGCCATGGCCGGTTTGCGTGCGCGGCGCGAGCCCAGGCCGGTGGTGGCGAGTCCGAGCACGCCCAGCGCGATGCCGGTCATGGCGAGCGGGGTCAGGAACTGACCGAGGAACACCCAGCCCAGCAGTGCCGTGATCAGTGGGCTGCTGGTCTGGAAACTGGCTGCGCGCGTGGGTCCGGCCGTTTCGATTGACTTGAAGAACAGCCAGCGGCCGAGATAGGTCGAGAACACGCCGGCCAGCAGGAATCCGAGCATGCCGGTCGCGCTGGGCGGGCGCAATGCGCCGAACAGTACCCACTGGCCCAGTAGCAGCACGATGCCCAGAGGCAGATTCGCAAAGGCGGCGATCATTGCGCCCGCATCGGTGTCGAGCCGCCGCATGACGCTGGCGGTGGTTATGGAGCAGATGGCAAACAGCAGCATGGCGCCAGCTGCGAGTGCGGCGCCCAGCATCGGGTTCGGGAGAAAAGCGGCTGTGTCCATCATGGCGGCGCCATGACATCAGCGATGTGCGGGCGCTCCGTCTTTGGCGCTCACCATTGTTTTCGTGTCTTCATAAAGCCAAAACCTGCAAGGCTCAGCACGATGGCTGGTGCAGCGACATACCAATACGGAGCGATACACGCCGGCGCTGCCAGCATCGAGATCAGGCGGACTGCGTATTTCGACTGTCGGTCGCCAGCACTCTCAAAAAAGAAGGCAACCCAAATGGCGCCACACAGTCCACCTGCGAATGCCAACGCAATGGCCCATGGAGTGCCTTGCGCCAGAATCGCGGGGTTCCAGATAAACGCAAATGGCACCAGAAATCCAACCCATGCCAGGCCGACCGCAGTGACAGCGATCTTGATAGGGTCTTCCTTAGCGATGGCACTGGCAGCGTATGCGGCCACAGCGACAGGCGGTGTCAGCGCTGACATGATTGCAAAGAACAATATGAACATATGCGAGCCCAACAAGGGAAGTCCCGCATTCACCAAAGCCGGGCCGGATATCACGGCGGCCAATATGTAGGCGCTGGGGGTCGGCATGCCCAGGCCGAGCAACACGGTTACAGCCGCAGCGACGAGCAGCATCAAAAAGGGTGCGCCTCCGCCGACCATTGTGATGACGTTGGCCCCCTTCAGGGCCAGACCTGTCATTGACAAGCCTCCGATGACCAAGCCTGCCGCTGCGCAAGCCCCGGTGACGACCAGGATGGTGAATGTGGTCTCGCTGATCGCCTTGAATATCTGAAACAGGGAAGTTTGTTTCCTGCGAAACAGCAGGCACGACACGATCAGCGTAACCGTACCCAACAAGGCGACCATAGTCGGGGAGTACCCGACCATGAGCGCACTGGTCAATACAATCAGCGGTGGAAATAGCGCCCAGTCACGCTTGAGTACCGCCCAGACGGCAGGGACTTCGCCCGTGTCGCCCGTCAAGTTTTCGTGAAAAGCGCGCAGGTGAACCTGTGAAAAAACGCCGGCGTAATAAATCAGGGCCGGTATCAACGCGGCGATCAGAATGGTGCGCAGTGGAATGCCGGTGTATTCAGCCAAAATGAAGGCGGCTGAACCCATGATCGGCGGCATTGCGCTACCCCCCGTCGATGCCGCGACTTCGACGGCAGCGGCAAAGCGCGCGCTGTAGCCCAGCCTCTTCATCATTGGTATTGTGATGGTTCCGGTGGTTACAACGTCAGAGGTAGGGCTACCGGATATCGTGCCATACAGGCCCGATGAAATAACTGCAATCTTGGCCGGTCCGCCGACCTGCTTGCCGGTCGCTGCGGAAGCCAACTGGAAGAAGAGCTCGCCGCCTCCCAGTTTGGACAACAGATTGCCAAACATCACGAACATGAAGACATAGCTGCTGACAACCTGGATCGGAACCCCGAAGACCCCGTCGCCGGTAAATATCAGGATATCGAGCAGGTGCAGGTAGCCGATCTCGCCATGCCCCCAGGGGGCCGGCAATATATCGCCATACAAGTTGTATGCCAGAAACCCGGAAACAATGATCGTCAATCCCCACCCGGTTGTTCGGCGGGTTGCCTCCAGGGTCAAAAGCATCAGGGCGGAGCCAAACACGATTTGCCAGGTGCTGAATGGCGTCAGCAGCGATATGCGTTCGGTGATGTCGTCCCGGGTTGCCCAAAAATAGACCCCGACCGCGACGCTGGTGGCGGCCAGCAACCAGTCGATTTTTGTGGGCACCGCCGGTGAATCCGGCCTGGCGCCGACCGACAGGAACATCAACGCAAATACGGCGCTCACAAACAGAATGCCGACCAGCGTCCGGTCGGCAACCAATGTCACGTTGCTGTAGATGACGCCGGCCGCCACCAAGGCACCGCAAGCGAGGGCCACATGCTGCGCCTTGCCGACGAATGTCCGTGAGAGGCCGGTTTGAAACAGCGCCGAAATCATCTAAATCAGGCGCGCATCTTTGTAAGCACAGACTGCGCCTGCGTGAAATTCGATGACGTTCCCGCCAACAAGCGTTGGCGGTGTCAGCGCTTGCATCGAAAGATGAACTGAAACAAGGCCGAAATCATTTAATCAAGCCTGCCTCTTTGTAGGCACGGACTGCACCTGGGTGAAATTCGATGACATTCTGATCAACAAGGACCTGCGGTGTCAGCGCTTTCATCGAAGGGTGAACCGACTGGATTTCGCTGATGTTTTCAAGCAGGGACTTGGTGAGCTTGTACGCCACATCATTGCTCATCGACGTGTTCGTGATCAGTATTGCCCCCAACGCAATGGTGTTGACGTCTTCTGTTTGATGCCGGTAGGATTTTTTTGAGATGGTGAACGTAGCGGTTCCGTACTGCTTGTTGATCGCGTTGACCGTCGTTTTCGAAGTTGTCAGCAACACGACATCGGATTCGCTGTCAATCTGCTTGAACGAGCTATGACCTACAAAAATCGCATTTGAAATAATGTCAACACGTCCATCGTTCAGCAGGTTTGCCTGATCCTTGGAGCCTGCAAACACCAGTTCTCCGCCCCAACTTTTCAGCGCTTCCGGGGTCACACCCGCTTTGCCCAGCATGTCAATGCCGACATCGCCCGCAATGTTGCCGCGCCGATTGACCGCGATTTTGAGCGGTGCCTTGACACTGGCGATATCTTCCAGGGATTGAATCTTGTACTTGTCGGCCACTTCTTTCCGAATGAAGAAATGCACGGCGCCCCAGTTGTACATATAGCCAATCGCGCGGACATTCTTGACCGGTTCCTTGTACGGAGGTTGGCCATCGAGCGCCAGTTTCAGTTCCGCGTCGTGCGCGAGGCCCAGTGGCGCCTTCCCCTGGTCGACCAGGGCGATGTTCGCAAAGCCCCCTGCAGACGTCTGGTAGGTCACGTTTGAACCCGGATCCGTTTTCTTGAGCACCTTGTCCAATCCAACGCCGATCAGCGTCCAAAGTCCGCCGGGGCTGGCCCCTGTCAAGGTCAGATTGATGGGCTGGGCAATAGCCGCTGTGCACATGAACACAACGGCCATGACGGATACGATTTGCTTCTTCATAGGGATCTCCTTACTTGGTGGGTCAGCCAGGTGGGCACCGATTGAATGAACGTCGACAGCGATGTGTCGCGGGTCAATGGGCACTCGATCCCAGGCTGAATTGCGCTCCAATAAATATGCTTAGCCGCCTAAGCATATTGATTGGAGCAGGATGTGGCTCAGTGTCAAATAGGGAGATACCCTGCCGGGATTGGGTCGTCAACGCGCAAAAATGAGATTGGGCGCCCCACCGAAGCGGTGTCTTTTGCCTGCCGCACGCTTGCAGGTCGCGATGCCCGGGAAAGTGCGACACAAACAGCAACGCCCGGAACGAGCCGGGCGTTTGCCTTGGAACTGACCTGCGGCGCCGCGATGGCGCCGTGGACGATCAGAACGTGTGAACCATGCCGAAGCCGTACTTGGTATTGCCGCTGGTCTTGATGCCGCCCGTTTTGCCGTCCCAATCGGTCAAGCCGGCATAGGCGTAGGTGCGCTTGGACAATGTGTACATCCCGCCCAGCGTGAAGCCGGTGCGTTTTTCGCTGCCGAGGGCGGCATTGTCCTTGGAGTAGCCGTAGCCGGCCGACACCATCAGGGCGCCGCTGACTGGCACGTCCACACCGATCGAGTATTCGCTCGTCTTGGCTGCGGCAGGGAGCTTCACGTTGCCGTACAACGCCTTGATGACCGCTGGGCCGAGGTCATAGGAGGCGCTGAGACGGGTGAACTTGTTGTTCGTGCCGCCCAGTTCCTCGACCTGGTAACCGGCGCCTGCCGACAACGGACCGCCGGCATAACTGCCGCTGATCGAGGTCACGCTCAGGTTGGTGTTGCGGACTTCATCCAGCGAGTAGCTGGCCGCACCAGTAAAACCACCGAACGTTGGTGTGGAGTAACGCACCGTATTGGCCGGGTTGGCGCTGTGGCCTGTGCTTTTGAAGAAGTTGTTCTCGACTGAGAAGCCGGAGTCGAACATTGCATTGATGGCGCCGCTCACGTCGTCATACGCTGTCCAGGGCTTGCCGATGCGGACTTCGCCGAAATTGCCGGACAGGCCAACCCAGGATTGGCGGCTGAACGCCTGCCCGGCCGTCTGGTTGCCGGTATCGATACCGAACCCCTGCTCCAGGACGAAGTTGGCCTTAAGCCCGCCGCCAAGTTCTTCCGAGCCCATCAGTCCCCACCGGCTGCCGGATACAGTGCCGGACTCGACGGTCCACTGGCTGACCCCGCCCAACGGGTTGTTGTGCATCAGCGATGCATCAATCTTGCCGTACAGCGTGACTGTGGATTGCGCGTGTGCACCCCCCACCATCGCGCCCAGAACGGCCAATGCCATCAGCGACTTCTTCATGACTACTTCCTTAGAGTTAGATGCCGTCCAGAAGCGGACGGCGAATCGAGAAAAACACAAAACACCGACCTGGAGAAACACACTGCGGGCCTCTGACCGGATGCTGCTGTGCAGCAATTTGCGTGCCTGATCGCGCGCGTTCGGCATTGTTGAGTCGGCATGTGTTGCGCGCTGTCAAACGGCCAACGAGCGCCATGCCGCAGGCATTGAAATGCACTAAACAAGGGCGCGATCTTGAGCCGGGCTCGCCCTGAAATGGGTCGTTCATGCATCGCCAGTATGGTTTTGGTGCGCGGGGCCAAGGCCTGAACGGTGCAGTCGGTTGACGGCTATCAAACACGAAACATCGATGTGCAGGCATGCTTGTCGGTAAGCGCGGAAACGGATTGGCCACGCGGTTGGTGATATGTAAAACATCTGGCGCAGATGCCGTTCAACGGGCTGTTCTCTTACATTTGGCCGGGACTTCTTCCGCTACGCTGGAAGGCGATGCCAGATCAGAATGGCGTAATAGTTTTTATAGACCCTAGGAGGACACCATGATCCACACATTCCCTGCCACCCGCTCCCTCGTTCTGTCTGTGAGCGCGGCGACGGCGTTGCTGCTCGGCGGCTGCGCGGACATGACCCCGACCCAGCGCAATTCCGCCATCGGAGCCGGCGTCGGTGCCCTTGCGGGCGTCGCCATCGGTGATTCCAAAGGTGCTGCCGTCATTGGTGGCGCCCTGGGCGCCGCCGGTGGTTATATATGGTCCAAACAGATGGCCGACAAGAAGGTCGCGATGGAGCGCGCCACCGAAGGTACCGGCGTGGCCGTGACGCAGACCTCCGACAACCAACTCAAGCTGCAGATCCCGAGCGACGTGTCGTTCGATACCGGCCGCGCTGATATCAAGTCGAACCTGCGTCCGATCCTCGACCAGTTTGCCAGCGGCCTGTCGAGCCAGCCCAACACCGAAGTGCGCATCATCGGTCACACCGACAACGTCGGTTCTGACGCGGTCAACAACCCGCTGTCGCTGCAACGCGCCCGGTCCACCCGAGACTACCTCGCCGCCCGTGGCGTGAGCCCGAGCCGCGTGATGATTGAAGGCCGCGGTGAGCGCGAGCCGGTTGCCACTAACGCGAGCCTGGAAGGTCGCGCCATGAACCGCCGGGTCGAAATCTTCCTGGCTGAGCGGGGGCCAGCAACCTGAAGCTGAAACACGACGAACGTCTGTTGACGTCGGTGAAGGCCGGCAGGTCGCAGCAGGCAGGTCGCAGCAGGCAGGTCGGTCCGCTGAGCCTGTCCGTCGCCATCGACGTTCATGTGAGACCCGAATCGAGCCATGATCCGGCTTCGACGCGAGTTCGGCCGGACGATGGACCTCTCACAGTTCCTGTACGACGCCGACTGCGCCAGGGACATCATCCGCCTGGCGCTGACCAGCAAGGGTGCACGGCTGCACGGCTGCGCGGCTACGCGACCTTCCTGGACATCAAGATGTTCGGCGCCCGCGTTCCGGCGCCCCGCCGTGGGCCGGCGTTTGGCGCACCGCGGCAACAGTCGTAGGTCTGATCGACTCCTTCGCCAACGACTTGTGGCGCGACTGCACCAGCCACAGTCGCAATTGGAGCCGTGTCTGCATATCGCCTGAATACACTCTGGGCGGTTGCCACGGTGTGCAACTGGCAGAGAAACCTTCAGCAATCGGGAAATCATGAATTCGCATGCACGGGTCGTTGTCATTGATGGCGGAGTGGCCAACACCCTCGGCGTCAAGACGCGTTCGCCCGACGCTTACCGAAGGCTTGAGGTCGCGTCGACGTAAATGAAGAAACGGCAGTCGCGATGGGAGCGCCCGCCACCCCCCGTGGGCTGAAACCACTTTGCCCCCTGCCGACTATCGGGGTCGTGTGCGCTTTTTTCGCACGCTCCCCAAGTGCCATCCAATTTTCTTAGGAGCTAGCGTAAATGGCCTCATTCCCTGAACGAGCCAAGGTTGTCATCATTGGCCAAGGCGGCATCGTGGGTGCCTCGGTGGTGCACCACCTGATCGAACGCGGCTGGGACAATATTGTCGGCATCGATAAATCCGCCATCCCCACGGATGTGGGCTCCACCGCACATGCGTCTGACTTCTGCTTCAACACGATGCACGATCAGATGACGATCTTCACTACCAAGTACAGCATCGACTTCTACGAAAGACTAGGCCGCTATGAGCGCATCGGGGGCCTGGAGGTGGCGCGCGTCGGTGATGACGAGCGCATGCAAGAGCTCAAGCGCCGCTTGGCCTCGGGCAAGGCCTTCGGCAACCGGGTCGAGATGATCACCCCGGCGCAAGCCAAGGCCAGATTCCCACTGCTTGAGGAAAGCATGATCCAGGGCGCCCTGTGGGATCCGGATGCCGGCTTGGTCAAGCCGCGTTCGCAGATGGTGGCGGGCGAATTGGTAGACGCCGCCGTGGCCTCTGGCAAGCTGCGCTCGTTTGCCAACACGGCGTGTACCGGGTTGCGCATCGAGAATGGCCGTATCCAGGGGGTGGAGACCACCAAAGGTTTTATCGCCGCCGACCATGTGGTGGTGTGCGCCGGATTGTGGGGGCGCCTGATTGCAGCGATGGCCGGTGAAGACTTGCCCATCATGCCGGTTGACCACCCGCTCACGTACTTCAAACCCTATCTGGAATTTGCCGGTACCGGCAAGGACATCGGTTATCCACTACTGCGCGACCAGGGCAATTCGGCCTACTTGCGCGACACCGGGGACCCCAAGACGCCTGAGGGTGGGCAGATCGAATGGGGTTATTACGAAGAAAAGAACCCGCGCATGTGCCATCCGCGTGACCTGCTCGAAAAGGAACAGGCCAGGTTGTCGCCCTCGCAGCGCGACCTGGAGCTGGAGCAAGTCATGGCGCCGCTGGAGCGGGCCATCGAACTGACGCCCATCCTGGCCGAACTGGGCTACGACGAGAAACATTCGTTCAACGGCTTGTTGCAGGTGACTACCGATGGCAACCCCTCGATTGGCGAGTCGTCCAAGGTGCGCGGCCTGTGGTACTGCGAAGCCGTGTGGGTGAAGGACGCACCCGGCGTGGGCAAGCTGGTCGCCGACTGGATGACCGATGGCATCACCCATCTGGACCATGCCGGCATCGACGTGGCCCGCACCTATCCGTTCCAGCAGGACGAGAAATACATCCACGACCGTTGCTATGAGGCAGCCTTCAAGATATACAACCCGCCGGTGCACAACCGCGAGCCCTACAGCGCTTCGCGCGGCGTCTACAAGAGTCCGTTCCACGAGCGTGAAAAGGCACTCGGCGCCTACTTCATGGAACTCGCCGGCTGGGAGCGCGCGCATGGTTATGCCAGCAACGAGCATCTGTTGGCGGTCTACGGCGACAGGGTGCCGGTGCGTGCCAACGAGTGGGACAACCGCCACTTCTGGCGCGTGTCGAATGCCGAGCATCTGAAGATGTCGGAAGACGTGGGCATGATCAACATCTCGCACTTTGCCGAGTTTGATGTGCAAGGCCCGGATGCAGCCGACCTGCTGGAGTACATCTGCGTGGCCAAGGTGGGCGGTGACACGCCGGTGGGCAAAGGCATTTACACCCACTTTCTGGACGCCAAGGGCGGCGTGCGCGCCGACCTGACGGTGCTGCGTCTGGGCCAGGACCATTACCGCGTGATCGACGGCGCCGACGCCGGCCACCGCGATATGGTGTGGGTGAGCCGCATGGCGCAGGACCGCAGTGCCAATGTCACGGTGACGAACACCACCACGCAGTACGGTTGCCTGGGCGTGTGGGGGCCCAATGCCCGCACCACCATCCAGAAGATTGCCGACGATCCGGAGGCCTGGACGCACGAGAACTTTCCGTTTGCGGCCCTGCGCGACTTGAAGATCAAAGGCGTACCGGTGCTGGCTTTCCGCATCTCGTATGTGGGCGAGCAAGGCTGGGAGCTGCACTTCAAATATGAGGACGGCCTGGCCCTGTGGGATGCGCTGCACGCCCTGGGAGTCACACCCGTAGGCGTGGAGACCTACGCCAACAGTCGCCGCATGGAAAAGAGCCTGCGCCTGCAAAACGCCGATCTACGGACCGAATACAACCTGTACGAATGCGATCTGGCCCGCCCCAAGGTGAAGGCCGCCGATTTCCACGGCAAAGCGGCGCACCTGCAATTCCGCGAGCGCGAGCATCAGCCCGCGACCCTGTGCACCTTGATCATGACCAGCAATATAGACAGCACCGGCGTGGCGCGTTACCCGGTGGGAATCTGCCCGGTGATAGACCCTGCAACGGGGGCGACGTTGATCGACGCGTTGGGCCGTCGCTCTTTCACCAGCTCCATCGCCTTCGGTCCGAGCATCGGCAAGAACATTGCCCTGGCGTACCTGCCGCATGAATATTGCCAGGTGGGGCGCGAACTGCAGATCCAGTACTTCGCGGATATCTATCCGGTCAAGGTCGAGGCGGTAGGGTACCAATCCTTGTACGACCCGGAGAATGGCAAGCCGCGGTCCTGAGAGCGGCCATTTTTACCGGAGTTTGATCGGCGGACGTGCCTGACTGAAGACGAGCGTTGCTGCCCATCCTGCGCATCCTGCGCACGGCCAGAGAAGCCAAGACCTACGGTGTGATGGCGGTTGCAAACTGCGTCAGACGTTGCCCCTCAGCCCGTACCTCGGCCAGCAACTGGCTCCACTCGTCCGGTGGGCGTCCGCTTGCCAGCATCTTGCGGAACACCCAGTAGGCGTCGTCACTGCTCTCGTAGGCACGTTTGGTGTCCTCATCATTGACCCACGCGAACACGATCATTTGCTGGGCAAGTGGTAACGGAAGAACAGTCGGTACTGCTGGAAGAACTTCGCGCGGAACCAGTGTTTGTGATCGTCACCGAGCGTACCGCCTTGGCGGTACTCCGGTCGGGACGGATCTTGCGGGACTTCATCGAAGGCCAATTTCGTGATCGCTGCCAGTCGCTTTGTGGCGTTCTTCTTCACGTACCCAACCGGGTCCTTCTGCTTAAGGGCCTCGACCTGCCGTGCCAACGCTTCAATCTGTGCGAGGAACAGTGGGTGCGCAAATACAGTCCAGCCGTGGATGACCAGGGGCGCGGGCTTGCCTGGACTCATTCATCGTCTGCCGACAGGACGCTATTGAGTTCAACTTCGACGCTACCGACCAGCGACTGGAGCCGTTGGACGAAACCAGCATCCACGGCCGGCAGGTGTTCAGGATGGCTGCCAATGTCACGGGCCAGAAAGCCCAGGAACTGTCCGAGCACCGGGTCGTCACCCTCGGATGCCTCGGCGCGGGTCAGCACCACCTCGCCACCGGGGCGGATGGCATAGTGAATTTTGTCGCGCTTGCCAAGCCGAAGGGCGCGACGCACGGTTTCCGGCACCGTGGTCTGATAGCGGTCGGTCAGCGTGGATTCGACGTCGAAGGTGACGGGCATGGTGCTCTCCTGGCAAAGGGATTGACGCCTTGCATGGTAATGCAATCGCCTTGTTGGATCAATGCAAATGCATTGCCTGGCAGCGTAAAGTCGTGAAAGTCGTGGGGTCAAGTCGTGGGGTCAGGCCTATACCTTGCATAGAAGGTGTAGGCCTGACCCTCGACCCGCTCGACCCCGCGTCAACCCTTGCGTCCCACCCCAAACGGATTCAACACCTTCACCCCAAACCCCTTGAAATCCGCCACATTGCGCGTCACCACCGTCAGGTGGTGCAGGCGCGCGGTGGCCGCGATCATGGCGTCTTCGTACAAAGTGTCTGAGGCTTTGTGCATCAGGCGCGCCCACTCACGAAAAGTGGCGGCGTCCATGGGCAGCACGTTGTAAGCCTGAGTCACGCGCTCCAGCCATCGTTCCAGTTCGGCGGCCTTGGCGGTGTCTTGCTCGCGGGTGATTTCGATACCGGCCTGAATTTCGCCCGCAGTCACGGCAGACAGATGCAGATCGGCATCGGCCGCCGCTTGTACCCATTGCAGCACCGCACCGTGCGGTTTGGGTTTGCGCAGTTCCGACACCACGTTGGTGTCTAGCAGATACATGGTCAGCCTCTCAGCGCAGCTCGGGCGAGGGGCGGCGCTTGGCCTTGCCACGAGGTGGCACGACCAGAGTATCGGTGCGCGCGCCATCGGCCAGCAGTAGTTCCTTGAGTGAAGGGCGTGCGGCCGCCTGCAGGCGGCGCCATTCGTCTACGGGAATGAGCACGGCCGCCTGCGTACCGCGCTTGGTGACGATCTGAGGGCCGTCTTTCAGGCAGCTTTCCAGAAACTCGCTGAAGCGCGCTTTGGCGTCTTGTACTGGCCAGGTGTGCATCAGAACCTCCTTGTCTGACTAGTTAGGTGACCAGTTTATCGGATTTCGTACGGGCTTGCCAGACCCAGACCCGCTTTATCAGGCTTGGGCGGTGAACGACTGATGTGCCTGCGAGTTGCCGGGTAGGTGCCGCATGCGGCTTTCCGGGCGCGGGCTACAGTGACTGGTGCGCTAGGGAACTGTCGGGCAAACGGCGCTCGCCGACAATTTCTTCGCAAATCCCAGTTTTCTCCCGCCCCGGGGAACATCAAGCCGCGGTCCTGACGGCGGTCTGCAAAAGCGCCAAAACCAGCGGACATCGCTGGCGTATTTCAGTCGCAACTTGAGGGCAAACTTGAGGGTCAGGCCCATACCTTGTCGTTCAGCTTGACCGGCCAATTGGGCAACAGCCCGATGTGGTGCACGCGATCAGAAGGCAAGTAGCTGATCCCAATGTCACAGCAGTGCGACAGAGCCCTTGCGCACACCCGCGCTCGGCTTCAATGGGAACAGCGTAGTCAGAAACTACATCCAGGCGCCAGCGGAGTGATCCCATCAGGCCGGCGCCGCACGCGCAGCCCCGTCACTGCAGCACCATGGCGCCAAAGCAGGCGCCATTCCCATTCGTGACGCGGCACGCCCCTGTGCCGTCACCAGCCAGGAGGGTGCAGCGTGTGCCATCGGGTCGCCTGCTCATATGCATGGCCCACGCCCACCAGCATATCCTCGCTGAGCGCATTGCCCGCGAATTGCACGGACAGCGGCAGCCCATCGGTCGACAGCCCGCATGGCAGTGAAATGCTGGGCAGGCCGGAAAAGTTGAACGGAACGGTGTAGCGCATCAGCCACGGGTCGCGGCCGGCGGGAATCGGGCCGTACAGTACCTCGTGCGTGATGGGGAATGCGGCCCGTGGCGTAGCCGGGCATGCAAACACGTCGATACCGCGCATCATCGCGCGCAGTTCCCCCGTGCAGGCGGCGCGTAGCGTGTTGGCGTGGGCGTAGTCGGCGCCACTGATAACTTGGCCATGCTCCAGCCATTGCCGAAAGAACGGGCCGTATTCGGATGCGCGCGCCGGATACCACGCGCGGTGTGCGGCAAGCGCTTCGGCGGTACACAGGGTCTGCCAGGCGGGCAGGTAGGCGCGCAGCCGCTGCGGCACGGTGACAGGGACGATGATGGCACCCAGCCCTTCCATCACTTTGACGGCCTGCGCCACAGCCTCGGCAAAATCCGGAGCCATGTCGGCGCGCGCGAAGTGCTCGTCCCAGCCGATGCGCAGGCCCTTCACGCCGCGGTTCACATGGGCCAGCATGTCGGGCACCAGCTCTGGCAGGGACGTGGGATCGTTGGCGTCGCGCCCCGCGATAGCCTGCAGCACGATGCCAGTGTCTACGCTGCAGCGCGCCATCGGGCCGACATGGTCCAGCGACTCGGCCAGCGCCAACACACCGTACCGGCTGACCCGGCCCCAGGTGGGTTTGAGGCCCACAACACCGCAGGCCGCAGCGGGGTGGCGTATCGAACCGCCGGTATCTGTGCCCAGCGTGGCGTAGGCCAGGCCGGCGGCGGTCGCCGCGCCGGAACCGCTGGACGATACGCCGCTCCAGTGCGCCGGCTTCCAAGGGTTCTCCGGCACCGCAAAGTCAGGGTGGTAACCGGCCATAGCGCCTTCGGTGAGGTTGAGCTTGCCCAGCAGCACGGCACCCGCATCGCGCAGGCGCTGCACGACGGTGGCATCCCATTCGGGAACATGGTCTGACAACACACCGCACCCGCCCATGGTGCGCACCCCGCGCGTGCGGCAGAGATCCTTGACCGCCACGGGTATGCCGTGCAGCGGCCCGCGGTATCGACCGGCCTGGATCTCGTTTTCCGCGTTGCGCGCCTGCTCCATCGCCAGGTCCGCGGTCAAGGTGGCATAGGACTTCAGGCGCGGGTCCAGCGTGGTGATGCGATCGAGCAGAGCACGTGTTATGTCCACAGGAGACAGCTCCTTTGTCGAAATCAACGCCGACAGGCTGGCGATCGTCTGGTAGTGCAAAGGGTTCTGGTCCATGGGTCAGGCGGATCATGTTACAGCGTGGCAATCGTTGTCCCCAGGCGCTGCGCTTGCTTGTTGGGTGAACGCCGTCAGAAGCACTGATCAACTGACCGTTGAAGCGACCAATTGCCATGAGCTGCCGTGCGTCCGGATCATAAGGGCATGTAAAGTGGAACACGCAGCGACACGGGGTTTCGTCGGCTGATCGAAAGTCAATGCCTGGAAAACCGACCGAGCCGCTGCACGCAAAACCATCCAGTGGAGGTTTACGAGACCGGAGATAGTCCGAAAAATCGGGCGTGATCAGGTTTCACACCTCACGTGTTGGTGTACACGAGTCGTTCAAATGAACCAACCCTTTTCGGCCAAGCGGTTGTCGTTCATATCGTAGCGCGGGTGAGGCTCCAGCCCCCGCAGTTTCGTCAGGCAGCCATCCAGCTGATCTCCAAATGCGTAACAAATCAGCCCGGCCTCATCCGATATCAGCGACTGGCATTCAGCGTACATGCTCTTGCGCTTGGCTTCATCCAGTTCGACGCGTGCATCAACTACAAGCTTGTCCAGTGTTGGATTCGAGTAGTGGGTGTCGTTCCAAGGTTGACCGGTCAGGAATGCCTGCGACAACTGCATATCCGCCGTGGGGCGTGTCGACCAGTAGACCGCGCAGAATGACGCCTTGAGCCATACGTTTGACCAGTAGCCGTCACTGGACACGCGCTTGATATCTATACCGAGGTCCGCCTTCTTGGCGGACTCCTGGAACAGGATTGCGGCATCCGTGGCGCCGTTGTAGGCACCTTCGGCCACTTGCAGTTCCACGGACCCGCTGAAGCCCGACTTCTTGAGGTGGAATGCGGCCTTGTCGGGGTCATACGGGCGCTGGACTTGTTGTGGGTTGTAGTACTTGTTCCGCGGACTGATGGTGTGGTCGTTGGCGATCGTCGCGTACCCGGAGAAGACGTTTTCAACTATCTTGGCGCGATCGATCCCGTACTTCAAGGCAAGTACGAGATCTCTACTTGTGAACGGATCACGATCGGTCTGGGCGGCGAATGCGAAACGCGATCCTGCGGCTTCGTTGCGGACCACCTTCAATGAGTTGTTCTTGGCCAGAAACCCGACGGTCTTGGGGTCCAGACGGTTGACGGCATCGACCTGACCGGTGACGAGAGCCTGTGTCCGCGCCGTGCCGTCGGTGATGTAGCGCAGTTCGACCATGTCGAAGTTGCCGCGGCCCGGCTTCCAGTAGTTGCCAGGCTTGCGCTTGGCCAGCACGCGGGTTCCGGGCGAGAACTCGACGAGCGTATAGGCACCGGTTCCATCAGGCTTGGAAAAGTCGGTAGTGCCTGCGGGGACGATCATGAGGTGGAAGTCGGAGAAGACAAACGGCAGATCCGCGTTGCCCGACGACAGTGTTATTTGAATCTGGTTTGGTGATGTTTTCTTGATCTCCTTTATGGGCTCCAGAATACTTTTGGCCGGCGACTTCGATTCGCCCCGGTGCAGATTGAGTGAATAGATCACGTCGTCGGCATCGAGTGTCTTTCCGGAGCCGAAGGTAATTCCCTTGCGGATGTTGAATATCCACTCGGTCGCCCCAGGTTTGGACTCCCAGCTCTCGGCAAGTTCCGGCGTGGCATTTCCTGCTGCATCGATCTCAACCAGGTTGTTCCAGAACATCAGGCAGTAGGCAACTGGAATCAGTGACGCAATGGTGCGCGGGTCAAGCGTGGCCGCCGATGCACGACTCAGCAGCCAGTTGAGCGAGAACGTGAGCCTCCGCATCGTCATGCGCTTGGGCTTTAGCGCGTGCACAACCGCGGTCCCTGTCACTGCGAATTGATCTATCGTAGCTGGACGGATCCTTTGCCCGAGAGGTTTTGGCCAAGGCGGGCGAACCCGCTTGGCCTGATGCGCATGCGTGCGTATCAGCCGGGTGCAGAGCACGTGTTTTGGGCGAAGAATATTCGGTAAACCAGCGTGATGGGCTGTGTTTCACGCAATTGCCGCTTGCGGCGGGCGTGGGAGACGTTGCTATTTCCAAAAGGCTGGTAGTTGGATGTCCTGTTCCCGATTCGCCAGCCCGTAATGGTCGGCCGCAATCCTGGCAGCCGGGTAATTGAACTGCAAGCAAACTTCGGGGAACAGGAAATGCAATTGGAGCGTTTCAATCAACTCTGACAGCAGTTCATTAACGCGACGCAGACCGCGCTCACGCAGCCTGAAAGCGACACCCAGGCTGCGATCATTGTGCTGATCTACGCGATTGCCTTCTTCGTCGCCAAACGGGTGCGCAAATACGCGCCGGTACTCGACGACCAGCGCATTACCGACGCTTCGCATTCGGTCCTGCGTTTCATCGCCAACTGCGGAAACCTGATCTTCCCGTTAACCGCCATCGTGTTGCTGCGCGTCTCGGCTGAACTCAGCCGCACGCTTCTGGATCACGACTGGCTGTTCAGGACCGCCCTGACCATTGTGATGCTGATGCTGTTCATCTCCGCAGTCAACGATTTCGTCGGTAGTGCCTTTGTGCGACAGATGTTCAAATTGATCGGTATCCCGCTGCTGTTGCTGCATCTGCTCGGCCTGCTGGATGACCTTGTCCGAGTCCTCGAATCGATCTCGGTCAACGTTGGCAATATCGAGCTCTCGGCCTACGGCATCGTACGGGTCGCCAGCATCCAGTTGCGAAGTTCGACCAGCGTATCGAAGGGCCCATAAGGCAGGTAGGTCCAATTCCGGCCTGCTCCGTCGGCGCGCAATACGTCGAAAAGACCGCTTGCGTGGGCCGCGACATCGGTTGGAATCACGCTGCAATAACGACCCGCCATGGCGGTGTTTGGCGGTCGCGAGCGGGGAAACGCCATGGCCAGCGGTGCGCCGACCGGTTGGCCCAGTGCGTTGCGGTGAGCGGTCATCAACAGGGTCCTGGATAATTGTGGTTATCTGCCGCGGGTCGGCAGGCGCGCTGGCTGGTTGCCACGCCGCGAAACTGGGCAGTCTTGCCATGCCGTTGGCGCATTGACTGCGGGCCAGGCACGCGCATGGACACCGAGCCGGCGTAACATCCTATACAGCGAGCCAACGCGCACTCAGGCTATGCAGACCATGGTGGGGCGGTATCGGTTCGCAATACATATTCGGGACAAGCTAATGGAAAAACCGCCTGCGGGCACACTTCGTTTTGGTCGATTGCTGGTGGTTTGCCTGTTGGCGGTGGCTTTTTGCGGCTGGCTGGTGTGGTTCGCAATAAACTATTTGCCCGATTGCTGCGGTCCGTGATCTGCCGTGACTGATTCACATGTTTTTTTGGCATCTCGTCACCCGCCTGGGTGAGGCTCAGATCCTGTTGCCTGCGGCCATGTTGGCGGCAGTGTCCTGCGCCATGCGGCATCGCAGCTGGCGAACAGCCTGTTGGTGGCTGGTGCTGCTGGCGTCGGCGACCTTGCTCACCCTGGCCAGCAAGCTGGCGTTCATCGGCTGGGGCCTGGGTTGGGCGGAGCTCGATTTCACGGGCGTGTCCGGCCATACCATGTTGGCCGCTGCCTTGTATCCGCTGCTGCTGGCCGCGTTGATTCCAGCGCGCACGCCGGCGGGACGACGCTGTGTTGTGGGGCTTGGCATCGGGCTGGCGCTGCTGATCGGTGTGTCACGGGTGGTTGTCGGCGTCCATTCCTGGTCCGAGGTGCTCGCTGGTCTTGCCCTCGGCGCGATGGTGACCGCCGCGGTCATGGTGGGACGACCCGCTGCGCGGGAGCGGTCGGGCCTGTCGTCGTCCGCGGGATCTTCCATGGGGGCGTTATTGATGCCACTGTTGATCGCAGCATGGCTGACAGTGACGTTCGCCAGCGCGCCCCTTTTCAGCAGCCATGCCGTGGTCACACGTTTGTCGCTCACGCTGGCTGGTCATGCGACGGCGCATACCCGAGCCGGCATGTTGCGCGCAATGGAGCGTAGGAACTCGCCCGTGGACAGCGGGGCTTGAATACATAAGCACGGTGCGGCGATCCGTACCGTTGAAACAGACCGCCGCCAGGTGGCAGTGCATGTCAACGATGGTTAATGGCCACCAGCCACCAGCCACCAGCCACCGGTCACCAGCCGACGCAGACGCCACTAAACGCCGCGCGCGCGTCCGGCCTTGAAGCGTGTCCGAAACCCGCCAAAGTCGCGCGCATCCAGCGCCGCCCGGATCTCCCGCATCAGATTGAGGTAATAGTGCAGGTTGTGGATGCTGGCCAGCATCGGGCTGAGCATTTCGCCGCAGCGCTCCAGGTGGTGCAGGTAGGCGCGTGAAAATCCGTCGCGGCCGCCCTGGTCGTAGGCGACACCGGAACTGCCCGCACAAGCGTAGCAGGTGCAGCTGCTGTCGAGTGGCGTCGGGTCGGCCTTGTGGCGCGCGTTGCGGATCTTCAGGTCGCCGAAACGGGTGAACAGGCTGCCATTGCGCGCATTGCGGGTGGGCATCACGCAGTCGAACATGTCCACGCCCTGTGCCACGCCCTCGATCAGGTCTTCCGGCGTGCCGACCCCCATCAGGTAGCGCGGCTTGTCGGCAGGCAGTCGGTGCGGCGTGTGCGCCATGATGCGCAGCATCTCGTCCTTGGGTTCGCCGACACTCACGCCGCCGACCGCATAGCCCGGGAAATCCATTTCCACCAGCTGATCCAGCGATTCCTGGCGCAGGTGTTCGAACATGCCGCCTTGCACGATGCCGAACAGGGCATTCGGATTCTCCAGTCGGTCAAACTCTGTCTGGCACCGCTTGGCCCAGCGCAGGCTCAGCTCCATCGACTGACGCGCCTCGTCCTCGGTCGTCAGTTGTCCCTTGGTCTTGGGTTCGACGGAGATATAGGGGGTGCATTCGTCGAACTGCATGACGATGTCGGAGTTCAGGATGGTCTGGATCTGCATCGAGATCTCGGGTGTCAGGAATAACTTGTCGCCATTCACCGGCGACGAGAACCTGACGCCTTCTTCCGAGATCTTGCGCATCTCGCCCAGCGACCAGACCTGGAATCCGCCCGAATCGGTCAGGATGGGTTTGTCCCATTGCTCGAACGCGTGCAGACCGCCGAACTGCTTGACGATGTCCAGCCCCGGACGCATCCACAAATGGAAGGTGTTGCCCAGGATGATCTGCGCGTCCATGTCGCGCAGGCTTTGCGGGGTCACGCCCTTGACGGTGCCATAGGTGCCCACCGGCATGAAGATCGGTGTCTGCACCACGCCATGGTTCAGCGTCAGGCGGCCGCGCCGTGCGTGGCTGCCGGGGTCGTCGCCCTGAGCGCCGTCGGTCTTGAGAATGTCGAATTGCAGCATGGGGGTGTCTGAGTCAGGGGCCGCGGCGCGCCAGCAGCATGGCGTCACCGTAGCTGAAGAAGCGGTAGGCGCGGGCGATGGCGTGCTGGTACAGGCCGCGGATGTGCTCATACCCGGCGAATGCGCTGACAAGCATCATCAGCGTCGACTTGGGCAGGTGAAAGTTGGTGATCAGGACGTCGACCACCTTGAAGGCAAACCCGGGCGTGATGAAGATGTCGGTGTCGCCGCTGGTGTTGCCGGTCGCCGCCCAGCTCTCCAGCGTGCGTACGGTGGTGGTGCCGACGGCGATGACACGCCCGCCGCGCGCCTTGCACGCGGCGATGGCTTGTTGCGTCGCCAGCGGTATCTGGTACCACTCGCTGTGCATGTGGTGCTCGGACAGGTTCTCGGTCTTGACTGGCTGGAAGGTGCCGGCGCCCACGTGCAGCGTGACAAAAGCATGCGGTATGTCGCATGCAGCCAGCTGCGCGAGCATCGCCTCGTCGAAATGCAGGGCCGCGGTTGGTGCCGCGACGGCACCGGTGTGGCGCGCGAACACGGTCTGGTAACGCGCCGCGTCATCGGCCGAGTCGTCGTGTTCTATGTAAGGAGGCAGTGGTACATGGCCGTGCCGCTCCATCAGTGTGTACGGATCGTCGCCGGCGTCGTTGGACAAAACGAAGCGGAACATGCCCCCGTCGGCATCGGGCCAGCGCCCGAGCAAGGTGGCGCGCACGCTGTCCTTGCTGCCGTCCTTTGCCAGCAACGCCAGCGTGGTGCCGACTTCCGGCTTCTTGCTGACCCGCATATGGGCCGCAACCTGGTTGCCCGTGAGCACCCGCTCGATCAGCAACTCGACCTTGCCGCCAGTGGGCTTTTCGCCGAACAGCCGTGCTTTCATGACCCGTGTGTCGTTGAGCACCAGCAGGTCGCCCGGTGCCAACTGGCCGGGCAGATCACTGAAAACCCGATCGACCGCCGCCGCACCGGTGCCATCGAGTAAACGCGATGCGGTGCGTTGCGCCGCCGGATGCTGGGCGATCAGCTCGGGCGGCAGCGTGAAGTCGAAATCGGAAAGGGTGTGGGCGCGCGGCGCGCTTATCGGATGTGGATGCATGTGCTTGAGGGCTGGACTGGCCCGTGCCAAGGTGGGATGAAGAAAGGGCAGAATTGTCCCATGACTGCCGCGCCCGCCGCCAAACCCCCACGAACACCGAAGAAGGCATCGCAGAGCGTTGCTGCGAGCGCTCCGGTCAAGTCGCCGATGGTCAGGGCGATGGAGAAAATGGGCTTGCGGCGCGACATCGACCTGGCCCTGCACTTGCCGCTGCGGTATGAGGACGAGACCCGCATCATCGCGCTCGCCGATGCCCGTGACGGTACCTCCGTGCAGTTCGAGGCCACTGTGCGCAGCTCGGAGATCACGTTCCGCCCGCGCCGCCAACTGGTGGTCGTTGTGCAGGACGGCGCAGAAACCTGTACGTTGCGGTTCTTCAATTTCTACCCGTCGATGCAAAAGGCGATGGCCGACGGCAACCGTATCCGCATCCGGGGCGAGGTACGCGGCGGCTTTCTGGGCTGGACCATGGTGCATCCGGTGGTGTCCGTCGGCAGTGCGGAACTTCCAACCGCCCTTACGCCGGTGTATCCCACCGGTGCCGGCTTGCCGCAGGCCTATTTGCGCAAGGCCATCGGTGGAGCCCTGCACCGGGTCGATCTGTCCGAGACCATCGCCCCGGCGCAACTGCCGCAGCTGCATGGCGAACCCCTGTGGAGCCTGCGCCAGGCGCTGCAATTCCTGCACCATCCCCGGCCGGACGTCGCGCTGGCCACGCTGGAAGACCACAGCCATCCGGCCTGGCAGCGGCTCAAGGCCGAGGAGCTGCTGGCCCAGCAGCTGTCCCAGCTGCAATCGCGCCGTGCGCGTGACAGCCTGCGCGCGCCGGCACTGAGGGCGCGCGAGCAGGGCCTGCGCGACTGTCTGCGCGCAGCGTTGCCGTTTTCGTTGACCGGCGCGCAGCAGCGGGTGAGCCGGGAGATTGCGCAGGACCTGGGTCGGCCGGTTCCGATGCACCGCCTGCTGCAGGGGGATGTCGGCTCCGGCAAGACGGTGGTGGCCGCCCTGGCCGCGGCGATCTGTATCGATGGCGGTTACCAGTGCGCCCTGATGGCGCCCACCGAGATCCTGGCAGAGCAGCATTTCCGCAAGCTCATCGGCTGGCTGGAGCCGCTGGGCATCAAGACCGCCTGGCTGACCGGCAGTCAGAAGGCAAAAGAGCGTCGCGAGATGCTGGCGCTGATCGCCTCTGGCGAGGCCGCGTTGGTGATCGGTACCCATGCGGTGATCCAGGACAAGGTGGTGTTTCGCCGTCTGGCGCTGGCCATCATCGACGAGCAGCACCGGTTCGGGGTGGCGCAGCGGCTGGCCCTGCGCAGCAAGGTACTGCAGCCCGATGCACCAGGCACGCCGGTCGACCCGAACGGGGCACCCGGCGCGGAGCCGGCGCCGCGCGACCCGGATGAAGGCCAGCCGCGTGAGCCGCACCTGCTGATGATGAGCGCCACGCCGATTCCGCGCACGCTGGCGATGGGCTATTACGCCGACCTGGATGTGTCGACCATCGACGACCTGCCGCCCGGGCGCACACCCATCGTCACCAAGCTCGTGAACGCGTCGCGCCGCGAGGAGGTGGTGTCGCGCATCCGCGACCAGCTGGCGCAAGGCCGGCAGGTGTATTGGGTCTGCCCGCTGATCGAAGAGAGCGAAGCGCTGGATCTGACCAATGCGACCGAAACCCATGCTGCGTTGAGCGAGGCCCTGACCTGTGCGACTCCCGGGGCCGTCGCTCCGGTGGAGGTGGGATTGCTGCATTCGCGCATGCCGGTGGCAGAAAAAAAGGCGGTGATGGACCGTTTTGTCACTGGCCGGATGGGTGTGCTGGTCAGCACAACGGTGATCGAGGTCGGTGTCGACGTGCCGAATGCCTCGCTGATGGTGGTGGAACATGCCGAGCGTTTCGGACTGTCGCAACTGCACCAGTTGCGCGGCCGGGTAGGGCGCGGCGCTGCCGCCTCGGCCTGCGTGCTGATGTTTTCCACCGGCGATGCGCCGCGCCTGGGCGAGACGGCCCGGGCCCGTCTCAAGGCCATGCTCGATACCGCCGACGGTTTCGAGATCGCCCGTCGTGATCTGGAAATCCGCGGACCCGGCGAGTTTCTGGGGGCACGCCAGTCGGGTGCCGCCCTGCTGCGTTTTGCCGACCTGGCCACCGACAGCGACCTGCTGGAATGGGCACGCGGCGCCGCAGCGCAGATGCTGGACCAGGACCCGGAACGCGCCCAGCAACATGTAACCCGCTGGCTGGGGGGACGGGCCGAGTTCTTGAAGGCATGAGCCGCTGGGCCGCCCCAAGGCGAATCCCGTAGCGCGAAGCGCGCAGGGTTGTCAGTGAGCCGCTGGGCCGCCCCAAGGCGAATCCCGTAGCGCGAAGCGCGCAGGGTTGTCAGTGAGCCGCT